>Ga0326511_10000568_pt1 | contig 32389 bp, 39 predicted proteins | sample 0_2496_0518_D_FD_203701 | JGI IMG/M metagenome (GOLD analysis project Ga0326511, IMG submission 203701) | Bovine rumen microbial communities from UC Davis, California, United States - 0_2496_0518 | ecosystem: Host-associated > Mammals > Digestive system > Stomach > Rumen | place: USA...
ATGCAGATGTTCTTCAAGATAAGGTTGGAGATAATAAGTGGATATCATATATACAAAATGAAGTTCAAAGCATGAATAAACTTGTAAATGATTTACTAGTTCTTGCAAGAATGGAAAATACTAATACTATAAACAATAAAAAATTTAATTTATCAAAAGAAGTTCAAATGTCAGTTTCAGTTTTTGAAAGTATAATTTATGAAAAGAATATTAAACTAGAAACAAATATTAATGATAGAATAGAGTTTAATGGAGAAAAAGAAGATATTAAACATATTATTTCTATTTTACTTGATAATGCAATAAAACATACAAAAGAAAATGGTAAAATTATTGTAAATACTTCAAAAGAAAAAAATAACATAAAGATTGAAGTTAAAAATCAAGGAGAACCAATACCTGAAGAAGAAAGAGAAAAAATATTTGAAAGATTTTATAGAGTAGATAAAGCAAGAAACAGAAACGAAAAAAGATATGGACTAGGGCTTTCAATTGCAAAAGGAATAATAGAAAAATATAAAGGAACAATAGAAGCAAATTCAAAAGATGGATTTACAAGTTTTATAGTAAAGATATAAAAATTTAAAAAGATTGAAGATTTTCTAAATTTTCAATCTTTTTTCAATATTTGGCTTGTATAATAAAACCATATTAAGAAAGTGAGGAATTTAATTATGGAAGAAAACAAAAATAAAAATGTGAAAAAGATAATAATTGGAGTTAGTATAGCAGTAGCAACAATTGTGGTCGTTGTATGTTTTGCAATTGCGTATAATAATATAAACTTATCAAATAATCAAACAAATACAATTACTACAGATAGTAGTAATTCAAGCAAAAATTCAAGTTCAAGTAGCAAAACCACAACAAGCAATTCAAAAAATTTAAACATAACATCTGGAGGAAGTTATGATTTATCAGGAGAATATGAAAGTGTAACAGTAAATACTAGTGAAGATGTAATTTTAAATTTAAATGGAGTAGAGATTACAAATTCAAATGGGCCTGCCATAAATATTGAAAAAGCAAAAAAAGTTACAATAGCGGTATCTGGAACAAATAAAATTACAGCTACTACATCAGAGGATTTAGATGGTGCAATATATTCAAAAGCTGATTTAGTATTAGAGGGTACTGGAAGTTTAGAAGTAAAATCAAATTATGATGGAATTGTTTCAAAAGATACATTAGCAATTAAAAATGGAACATACACTATAAATTCTGATGATGATGGTATAAGAGGAAAAGATAGTGTAGAAATATCAGATGGTACATTTACAATAAATGCAGGTGGAGATGGAATAAAGGCTTCAAATGATGAGGATTTAGAATTAGGATATGTAAGTATAACAGGTGGAACTTATAATATTACAGCAAAAAGTGATGGAATACAAGGTATAACAAAGGCTACAATAAGTGGAGGATCATTTAATATAAAATCAGCAGAAGGAATAGAAGCAACTTTAATAAAAATAGATGATGGAACTATAAATATTGAAGCTAGTGATGATGGAATAAATGCAAGTAAAAAATCTAATATAGATACTCCTACAGTAGAAATAAATGGAGGAAATATTACAATAAAAATGGGACAAGGAGATACAGACGCAATAGATAGCAATGGTAACATTTATATTAATGGAGGAACAATAAATATTACAGGAAATTCTCCATTTGACTATGAGGGAACAGCTGAGAAAAATGGTGGAACTATAATAGTAAATGGTTCTGAAACCAATACAATCACTAATCAAATGATGGGTGGAGGTATGCAAGGTGAAATGCCTGGACAAATGAAACAAAATGGAAATATGCCAAATGGTGGAGAAATGCAGATGAATGGTGGTAGACGAGGAAGATAAAAAAGGAGATAAATGGTTATGAAAATTTATCGTAGTGAATGGAAATATACCTTAACTAATCAGGAATTATCTCTATTAAAATCAAGACTATCGGAAGTAATGGAGATAGATTCGCATACACCTCCTGAACGGAAGGTATTATATACACTCTTTATATTTTGATGATTATAAAGATACATCTATTTATACAACAAACTCTGGTTTGTCAAAAAGGTTTAAATGGAGGATAAGATATTATGGAGATGACCTAAGTTATATTAGGTTAGAAAAGAAAGAAAAAATAGAAGGCAGATGTCATAAGAAATCATGCAAAATAACAGTAGATGAATATAACAAAATTATTTCAGGAGATGTTACAGATTTAGTATTTGAAACAGGAAAAAATTTAATAAAAGAATTAGCAGTAGATATACTAATACACAATTACAAGCCAAAAGTCATCATAGATTATGAAAGAATTGCTTTTGTTGAGGAAATAACTAATGTAAGAGTAACATTTGATATGAAAATATCGGCTTCATATGAACTAGAAAGTTTTTTAGATGGAGATTATCAAAGTTTTTATGTACTTCCAAGTGGATTAAATGTATTAGAAGTGAAGTTTGATAGCATTTTACCATCACATATAAGAAATATTGTAGAATCATATAGTTTTAAACAAGGTTCTTTCTCGAAGTATTATTATGGTAGGAGAATTTTGGATTGTTACATGAGATAACAGAAAATTGAAAAATAATTGCATTTTGGCGTTGTTGCAACTCAGTCGATTTCCAGTCAACGTACCTTAGTACGCCTCCTGGAATATCTCCTTCATGCGCCTAGCCAAAACTACAATTCTTTTCCAATTATAGAAATGTAAGAAAATGAAAGGAAATATATAATTATGGGAGTTTTTGAAAATATTATAAATTCATATGCGAATGAAAGCATAACAACAAATACAATAATATCTGTACTAGTAATGGTAGCAATTCTTGCTATTTATGAGTTTTTTGTATATAGAATGGTATCACATAGATCATTTTATAATAAATCTTTTAATATAACAACAGCTATTTTACCATTCTTTATATCAACAATAATTTTATGCTTACAATCTAATTTAGTAATAACATTAGGTACAATAGGTGCACTTGCAATTATTAGATTTAGAACATCTGTAAAAGATCCAGTTGATATGTTATACTTACTTTGGAGTGTTTTTATAGGAATTATTTGTGGATGTCAATTATTTGAAGTAGGTGTTTTAACATCAGTTGTTGTTACTATTGTGTTAATAGTTTTAGAACATATTAACTTTGGTAGAAAATCATTTGTTCTAATTGTAAGAAGTACAGAAGATGTAGAAAGTGATTTAACAAAAATATTTAAAGATAGAAAAATAAGCCATAAGTTTAAATCAAGAAATTATACTTCAAAAGGTTTTGACTATGCAATAGAACTTACATATAAAGACATTCAAGAATTAAATAGCGAATTATCAAACAATGAAAGAATAAGCAAATATTCAATAATTGAATATGATGCTGATGATATAGTTTAAATTGAAAAAAATTGTATTATAGAAAAGAAAGAAAAGGTACGTATTATGAAAAATAGAATGAAAATAATAATACCAGTAGTTATTTTTACAGCTATAATTATAATTTTAATAATAATCTTAAATCTAAGCCATGAATATAATAAACTTATCGTAAGTGAAAGTAAATGGAATAGTATAATAGAATCTAGAACAGAAAATAAAGAATTGGTATTAGAAGATATTAGATTTAATGATTATAAGCTAATAATTGATGAACAAAATAACACATTATTTTATTCATTGGTAAATGATAGTCAAAATAAGTATAACCCGAATATTAGTTATAGTGCAAATAATAAAAATGCAAAAATAGTTATTTTATCAGATGAAATAACTGATGAAAAATTTAAAAATAATTACTTATTTAAAATAATGATTTATGATGAAAAAGAATATCATATTTATAATTTAAAATGTACAGATCTTCCGATATTAGATATTAGTTATGATAAAAATGAAGAGGTTAAACAAAAAAATATTCCAATGGAAATATATTTGTTTGATAATTTATCAAATATCCCAAACAGAATAACAATATCTAGTGGCAAGTTGAAAATGAATGAAGATAACTATACTTTTTCACTTCACATGTTAACACCAGGAAAAAATAAAAGAGATAACAATCTTTCAATTTTAAATATGAAGCCAAACAGTGAATATACACTAACTAAATTAGACAACTCACAATTACAGGAAGATAATATAAATATGGAAAATAAAAAACATAGAGTGGAATTATTTTTAAACACTGAATACAAAGGAGTGTATAGTTTGGGATATATAGAAGAAAATAATCCAAATTATGATAATGTAATAAAATTTAAGAGGTAGATATAATTTTAAAATAAAGTAGTTTTCATAAAATGTGGAAATTACTTTATTTTTTAGAAAAAATATGGTAGAATATTGTCAAAAATTAAAAATTAAGGGGAATAAGTTTAGTTATGATAATAGATGTAATAGATTTAAATATTGATAACTTGAATTTTCCCAAAAGATACGATACGGCAAGAAACCAAAGAGCAAAAACTATATATAGATATGAAAATGTAGATATAGAACAAGTTGAAGAAAGAAGAGATGGAACATATAAAGTTTCAGCAAATGTTGAAGGGAGTTATACCTATTATGATGTTAATTTAGAAATCAATGGTAATATGGTAAAAGAATATTATTGTGATTGTCAAGATTATCAAAATGGTTATATTTGTAAACATATTCTTGCAACTTGTATGGAAATAATAGAACCACATAAAGCAAGTACGGCAGAAGGAAGAAAAAGACAAGCAATTAAAGATAGAAAAAAAAGAGAAGAAGCTTTGAGGTTATGGAAATTAAAACAAGAAGAGGAAAGAAAAAGAAGAGAGTATGAATCTAGATATAATAGGGCTTTGACTGCGATAACAGAATACAAAAGAGAAGAAGCACTGTCAAATAATATGTATAGCGAAATAAAAAATATAAATGTAAGAGACTTATATAGAGAAACAAAAGAAAAGCAGATGATATCAAGTACATATTTTCCAGAATTATCAACAAATGTTGAATTGGAACCACAGATAGAATTAAGCGGAAACAATGATGCAGTTGTAACTTTTAAAATTGGTGAAACTCAAAAATATGTTTTAAAAGATATATGTGAATTATATTATGCTTTTCAAACTAAAGAGACACTTCAATATGGTAAAAAATTAAAATTTATTGCACAAGAAGACAGCTTTGCAAAAGAAGATATTAAACTGTTAGACCTAATATTAAAATATGGAGAAATATTACATTACAGTGAAGAAATAAATAGAAATTCATATTATTATTACAGGACAAGAGTGTCAACTAAATATATGTCTTTACATCAAAATAAAATTGACGAATTTTTTGAAATAATAAAAAATAGACCTATTCAAATATCAAAATATGACAAAAAAGAGATTTACAAATTCACAGACGAATTATTAAATATAGAATTAAATATAAAGAGAGTGGAAAAAAGTAAAGAATATATTTTAAGTATAAATTTAAATGATTATGAATATATATTATCGGATAAAAAAATATACGTACTTGTAAATAATAAAATTTATACATTCAATCAAGAAAAAAATAAAGAATTGGCTAATGTATTAAAGTTATTTAGATATGATAAGGAAATACTTATTCCTGAAGATAAAATAAAAGAGTTTTCCACATATATCTTACCAAAAGTGGAAAAATATTTACCAACCCAAAACCTTCCTGAAGAATCAGTAAAAGAAGCTGTGTTAGTCAATAAATTAGCATCAAAAATGTTCCTAGATTTAGATGATAATGGAAATATAACAATGGAACTAAAATTCTGTTATAATGATTGTGAATTTAACATTTTAGATCCTGAACATGAAAAATATGTTAAGCAGAAAAATATTGAAAGAAATATGTTTGAAGAAAGAAAAGTCTTAACAAGAATTTTTACAGATGGATTTGAATTAATTAATGGAAGAAGATATTTTATACTTAAAAACCTAGATGACACATATGAATTTTTATCAAATAAAATAAATCAATATATGAATGATTTTGAAATACTTGTTACTGAAAAATTTAAAAGTAAAGAGATAAAAAGACCGAAATTATCTAGTGTTGCAATTAAATTAGACAGCGGACTATTAGAATTAGATATATCTAAACTAGATTTTGACATTAATGAAATAAAAAATGTACTTAAAAATTATAATATTAAGAAAAAATACTACAAATTAAAAAATGGTGATTTTTTAAGTCTTGAACAAAGCGAAGATTTAGAATTTTTAAGTGATATGTCAAATAGTTTTGATATCAATTATGATAAAATTGATAAAGGTGTAATAAAACTACCTGTTAATAGAAGTATATATTTAGATCAATTGCTCAATAAAAACAAGGAAATAAATACAACTAAAAATGATGATTTTAATAATTTAGTAAATAATATTGAAAATAAAAACTTTTCTGAAAATATAAAAATTAATAAGAAATTTGAAAAAATATTAAGAGATTATCAAAAAACAGGTTATAAATGGCTTAAAGTATTAGAAAACTATAAGATGGGTGGAATATTAGCTGATGATATGGGGCTTGGAAAAACATTACAAGTCATAGCTTTATTAGCAGATAATATGAAAGGAAAAAAGCCATCAATAGTTGTTTGTCCAAGTTCATTAGTTTTAAACTGGAAGGCAGAAATTGAAAAATGGTGCCCAACCTTAAAAGTTTCTATAATAAAAGGATTCGCAGAAGATAGAAAAACATTAATAAATGAATATGATAATTATAACTTATTAGTAACATCTTATGACTTGTTAAAAAGAGATATTGAAGAATATGAAGGAAAAAGTTTCAAATATATAATTGCAGATGAAGCACAATATATTAAAAACTTTACAACTCAAAATGCTACAGCATTAAAGAGTCTTGTAGGCGAAACTAAATTTGCACTAACAGGAACACCAATTGAAAATGCTGTTTCTGAATTATGGTCTATATTTGATTTTATAATGCCAGGTTATTTATATTCTTACAATAAGTTTAAGAAAAAATTAGAAGAACCAATTTTAAAACAAGAAGATAAAGAGGCATTAAAAAGATTAAAAACATTAATAAATCCTTTTATTTTAAGAAGAGTAAAAAAAGAAGTTTTAACAGAGCTTCCAGAAAAAAACATTACAATTATGAAAAATGAGATGACAGATGAACAGCAGAAAATATACATGTCATATTTTGCACAAACTAAAAAAGAAGTATCAGCAGAGCTTAGTGAAAACGGATTTGAAAAGAGTAAATTTAAAATATTAATGTTATTAACTAGACTTAGACAAATTTGTTGTCACCCTAGTTTATTTATTGATAATTATAATGGAGAATCAGGAAAATTAAATCAATGTATTGATTTAATAAAAGAAGCGGTAGATTCAGGACATAAAATATTACTATTTTCAAGCTATACATCTATGTTTGAAATAATAGAAAAAGAATTAAACAAAAAGAATGTCAAATATTATAAACTAACAGGGAGTACGCCAGTTGGTAAAAGAGTAGAAATGGTTGAACAGTTTAATAATGATGATAGTATAAAAATTTTCTTGATTTCTTTAAAAGCAGGCGGTACAGGTTTAAATTTAACAGGTGCAGATGTAGTTATTCATTATGATCCTTGGTGGAATTTATCAATTGAAAATCAAGCAACAGATAGAGCATATAGAATAGGACAAAAAAATAGTGTACAAGTTTATAAATTGATTACAACAAATTCTATAGAAGAGAAAATTAATAAACTTCAGGAAAAGAAAGCCAAAATATCAGAAGAATTATTATCAACAGAAGAGACATTTATCAATAAATTATCAAAAGAAGAAATAATGGAATTATTTAATTAAATCTTAATTCTAAGAATTCGGAATGAAAAACGGGACATTTTTATTAAGAATTCACATATGCACGATAAAGATTTAATAAAATTATTGATAATATTAGAAAAATATAGTAAAATAATTATATAAGATAACCAATTAGGAGGTGCATAGAAATGAGTGCAACAAAACAAGAATTATATAATACAATTGATTTGATTCCAGAGTCAGTTGTCAAAGAATTATTGCACTATGCTGATTACTTAACTTCAAAATATATTGAAAAAACTATGCCTGAGGAAATAATTATAAAAGACAATGAAGATTTAAAGAAAAAATTGAGTGAAAGAATTGAAAAAATTGAAAGTGGAAAAGCAAAAATGCTTACAATTGATGAAACTTTTAAAGAGATTGATAGTCTATAATTGAGGTGACACATAAATAAATACAATGTAAAGATTCTAGATGAAGCAAAAGATGATATGAAAAAAATTATAATATATATAAAGACAAAATTAAAAGAGCCAGAAATTGCAAAACAACATAGTAAAGCTTTCAAAGAAGAAATCTCAAAACTAAAAGATACTGCTAATATATATAATGTTATTGATAATGAAATAATAGGGAAAAGTGATATAAGAAAAATAAATGTAAAAAATTTTATGATCTTTTATAGAATAATCGAAGAAATAAAAGAAGTGCAGGTTATTGCAGTGTATTATTCGGGAAGTAATTGGCAAATGAATGTAAAATATAGATAAATGAATTCTAAAAAGAGAGCGTTTTTTTGCTTATATCTTACAAAATAAAAAAACATAATACAACCCATGTATGAATACAATTAAACAAAAGTATTTGCACATGGGGGTTTTTATATGAAACAATTAATATCAATAGAAGAGCGTGCAATAAATCTTGCACAGTATATTATAGATTCAAAAGATACAGTAAGAGGAGCAGCAGCAAAATTCGGAATATCAAAAAGTACAGTACACAAGGATGTAACACTCAAGAACGGTTTGAAAAGTGGACAAGTTATTCCTAAAAGTATAGAAATAAAGAAGGTTTTTCTGGCTAAGAAGAATCCTGTTGTAAAATTTAGATTGTTAATTAAATAATAAAATCAATAAAGCTTTAAAATAGAATTTTAGGGCTTTATTTTTTCGACAAAATGTGGTAAAATATGGAATTATAAAATAAATATATAAAAGGTGAAAAGAAATGATACAAATAATTACTTACGATATGAATAAATATAAAGAATATTCAGATAAGATATATAAGATTTCAAAATTAGGAGAAATACAAGCCTTAGATGATTTTGGGATATGTGTAATAGATTTAACTGATGAATATATATGGAGATATAATGGTTCAAATCCTAATAATGTAAATTGCTACAGAGATTTATTAACAATTAAAGAAGCAATATCAAATAGTACTACTGCAAAAATAATTATCGTATTACCACAAAATGAATTATTTTGTTATGAAACAGTAAGAAAACATGCTAATGGACGATATGAGGATTTTTTAAATAAAACTATTTATTTGAAAGATAATAAAGAAAATGAAGTAAAAATTATTAGTAGTAATCTATTTGATATTGGAAAATTAAGTTTATCATTTGAAAAAACAAAAACTATTATAGATAGTAAAAAAATAGAAGCAGATTTTAACTTAAATAATTATAAATATGATAAGTTTGAAGCATTAACATTTTCGCAAAACAGTAATAAGGTTACAACAATAAATAAAGATAAAATTTATATTACGACATTAAAATTATTAGACGATAATGAAAAGTTAAAAATATTTATAGATAATTATTGTAAAAAAGAACAAGAAAAAGAAAAAATGCCTGAATGGATACAAAATATAGAATTCTATAATGATAAGCAATTGAAAGAAGATAAAAATAGTAATAATGAGAAAATACAAAAATTGAAAGATAAAAATATAATATTAGAAGAGCAGTTAAACAAAAATTTAGAATATAAAAGCATCCTATATACAAATGGAGATGAATTAGTAAAGGTTGTACTAGAAATTTTAGATGAAATTCTTGAATATGATTCAAGTGAATTTGGAGATGAAAAAAGAGAAGATTTTCTTATAAAGAAGGAAGATATAACATTTATTGGAGAAATTAAAGGATTAACTTCATCAGTTAAGAATGAAAATGTTTCGCAATTAGATGTTCATGTTCAAAGTTATTTAGATGAGTTACAACAAGAAGGAACTGAAGAAAAAGTAAAAGGATTATTAATAATAAATCATCAAAGAAACAAACCAATAGAAGAAAGACAAGAAGTTCATGAACATCAAATAAAACTAGCGACAAGAAATGAATCTTTAATAATTGAGACTACAACGTTATTAAAATTATATGAAAAATACAAATTAGGAGATACGACTAAAGAAGAATGTAAAAAATTATTTGAAGATAATATAGGATTATTAGAAATATAAAAGATATATTTCCCATAAAGCTTTAAAATTTAAATTTTAAAGCTTTGTTTTTAAACTATTAAATTATACCAAAGTATAATTTAAATGGCACAGAATCGAACGTCAGGCGTTTGGCTAGAAAGAAAAATAGAATATGAAAGAATTTAAAGGAGTATGGATACAAAAAGAAATATTAAAAGATAAAAATTTAAATGATAAAGAAAAAATAACATATTCAATGATACTTTATTTATCAGCAGAAAAAGATTGTACAATATCAAATGCATATATTGGAGAATTATTAAATATATGCAATATACAAGTATCAAGAATAATAAATTCACTAAAGAAAAAAGGATATATAAAAACAGAAATAGTTTATAAAGAAAATTCAAAAGAAATACTAATTAGGAAATGCATACCTATTAACATATATGTTAATACCTATAAACAAATAAGTGCATTACCTATTAACAAAAATGTTAAAGATATAAAAAGTAATAATAAAATAAATAATATAAATACCAGATTAAAAAATGAAAATCAAAGAGATTATAGTAATTTTGATTTTAGTAAATTATATGCAAATGAATTTTAAGAATAGACTTGACATTATTTTTGAACAGAGTTACCATCACACGAAATTGGAGGTGATGGTACATGGAAAGAGAATCTGAAAACATGTTAAAAATAATATTTGAAGCAAGAGAAGAAGATTTAGCAAGGCTAGATGAAGAAGATGAAATATTTATGGATAAGGATGAAGCAAATAGAAATAAAAAATATTACTATTTAAAGAATCAAATAGAAAATATTTCAGATAGCTCAAATGAAACTAAAGATGAAATTATAAAAACAATAGAAGAATATGTTGAAGTGATTGATTATGAAAATGCATATTTTAATGAAAAATATTATTTAAATGGACTAAAAGATGGATTTAAATTATTAAATGAAATTAAAAGATAATTATAAAAAAACAGATGTAAAGAGTAATTTTTACATTTGTTTTTTGTTAAATGATGAGATATACAAAAGACATACAACTTAAAAAATGTATTACTGCTAAAAGCCACGCTTTTAGGCTGTTAGAGGGAGTTTGTATAACTCCTTCTTCCTGCAAAATGCTTGTTGGAGCATTTTGAATTAGAAAAGAAAGGAGATTTATGGAGAAGAAAGATAATAAAAAAACAGAGACATTTCTTTTGAGACTACCAAAAGAACAAAAGGAAAAAATATTTAAAGTAGTTCAAAAAAGCTCATATAATAATGCATCAGAATTAATAAGAGCTGGAATAGAAAAAGAATTAAATATACAAATGAATAAAGATAATATGGATTTTATTACAAAAGAATTAAGCAGACTTTTAGATATAAAATTGGATTATTTTATAAAATCACAATTGAAAATAAATTCAAATAATACAAGAGTAAATGCGCTAAATACATATATATTAGGTGAAGTAATAAATCTATTAACTGGAGATGAACTGTATCAAAAGTTTTTAGACATATTAGAAAAAGCAAGACAAAAAGCAAATTATTTTGTAGATAGAAATATAGATGAAATATCAAAAGAAGAATTATTGAATTTTTATAATATAGGTAAGGCGAACAAAGATGAGTAGTGTGTTTTTTGAATTAGAAACTATGAATCCAAACTTTAGAGAAACTTATTTTAAAATAAAAAATTATGCTAATTATATTGCAAATAGTGAATATGTAATAAGAAATGAAAACACTTCACATGGATTATTTGGAATAGTTGAGGGGTTTGAAAATATACAAGAAAAAGAAAATATAGAATCAATTAAAGAACATATTAGAGTATTAGCTGAAGAAAAGAAACCAATAATTAGAGGTGTAATTTCATTAAAAGAATATGATGCTGAAAGATTAGGATATTATGATCAAAATAAATGGAAAAGTGTATTTGAAAATAAACTACCAAGTATTGCAGATAAATTAAATGCAAAACTAAAAGATATTCAATATGTAGGAGCAGTACATATAGAAGAAGGTCATCCTCATTTCCAATTTATGCTCTGGGTAAAAAGTGAAGAAAAAAGAAATTATTTTGTAAAATATCAGCTGAAAGATAAATTAAGAAAAGAATTTACAAATGATATTTTTAGAGAAGATTTATTACCAATATATCAAGAGAAAGACTTTGCAAAAAAGAATATAACATCCGAAAACTATTTATTACAACAATTAAAGAAGGTATCTACAGATGAAAATACGCTAAAAGAACTTATGCAGTATGAAAAAAGTTTTGAACAAACAAAATTTGTAAGAAATCTATTAAAAGATAAACAATTAAAAGAAATAGTAGAAATGCTTATAGATTTAAAGAAAGATTTGAAAGAAACAAAAGGAAGTATAAAATATCAGTATTTGAAAAAATACCCTAAAATTATAGAAAAAGTAGATATTATATCAGAGCTAATAATAAATTCATCTATTCAATGTAAAATAGAAATTAATAAATACATAAAAGCAAAACAAAAGCTATTAGAATTTCAATATACAAATTCTAACAAATTAGAAAAAGCAAAAGAGGATGCTAAAAAAGACGCAGAACAAGAAATAACTAAACTAATAGGAAATCAAATATTGGATATTGAGAGAAAATGGTTAAATACTAAAGAAGATTATACAAATATAAAATATACCAATGAAAGTATAAATTTGTTAGATAATATATTAACACTATTGTATTTTCAAGCAGAGAATCAAAAGAAATATAATAAGAATATTGAAATGAAATATAAAAAGCAACTTTCAAAACAAGCTAAAAAGGAATATGCAATAAGAAAAGCTAATGCGAGTAGTTTTGATTGGGATGATGATATAGGGGCTTTTTAAATTTGCAAAATTATGTAAATTATGTTATAATTTATGTAATGGTATTATCCATAATTTAATATTTTTCATTGGAGGAATTAAAATGAAAAAACGGATTATTTCACTGGTAATGGCAATGTTTATCATTGTCCTTGCAGTTACCTTGACTGCTTGTGGTAGTAGAAACCCTGAATCAAACACAACCGAATACACACTGTCTGATATATCAAGTTTTAAAAACATAGAAGGAAAAGATACTCTCTTCTATGATAAAGATACTAGAGTTGTGTACTACTTATTTAGTACACATGAATCTTATGATCGTGGTGGTTTTGGGTATGGGTACATGGCTCCATATATCAGTGAAAACGGTTATTTCTGCAAATATATTGATGGTAAAATAGTGGAAATAATCAATTAATACCAAAAGAGGGTTCCTATTTTAGGAAACCCTCTTTGTATTGAAAAAGATATTAATAAAATTGTAAAGTATAGAAGCTAAAAACTGATATTTACGATGTAAGTATCAGTTTTTATTTAGTTAAAAAAATTAGTAAATTTAAAAAAATTTTTAAAATGTCCGGTTTTTTAAAAATTTAGTGTTTTTATATAGTGAAAAATAAAAATATAAATAGGAAAAGTCCTATTGCGTTAAAAGTTAGTGAGGGTAAAATAATTTATATTATACTCTAGGTCAGCACTAACAAAACAAAATATCAAGTAGAGGTGGTCAGACTACTTGAATAAATATTATAAGAAGGTGAATTTATGCCTAAAGTTAAACATGTTTCTGACTTTATGGTAGATGTATGGTCTGATCGGGAATGGTGTATAGAGGACATATGCAAAAAATTGGAGAAAAAGCTTAATAAAGAAAAAGCAACCATAGCAGGCTCACCAATATTAACAGCAAACAGTAACAGTAATGAGTTGCTACATATAACTATTCCATATTTCCCTAATTCGGGTAATAGTAAGATTAGAGTAAAGTATTTTTTCAGAATGTGTAATGGTCCATACTATGATGCATTAAAAAAATTTGATATTGAAAAAATAGAAAGTGATTATCCCATTTCAATTAGAATTTTTGGCAAATCTAAGTCACAGTATAGAACTATATTTGCTATATGGACAGAAACTGCTGAAAAGAGAAGTTCATTAACCTTAGAAGAGATAGCTACATTTACAAAATCAGCAAAGGCTAACAATAAGTTTGCTAAATGACCGAAAGCAGAGTTTTTATCAATAAAAAGATAAAGACTCTGTTTTTTTTGAAAAATTTTAAAATTAATATTGACAAAAAGAAAAAACGATAGTATAATCGAACAAAAATTCGAAACAAAAATTAAAAAGAATGGAGTGAAGTATATGAAAACAAATTTATCAAGTTTAATGAATATAGTTGCAGAAGAAGAAAGAAAATTCTCAGAATATGGTGGTAATGTAAATGAATATGCATATAACACATCAATTCAAGAATTAGATGGAAAGGTTAATGTAGTAGAAGATTATACAAAAGATTTTAAAAGAACATTTGAAGAATATAAGAATACACAAATAAAGATTACAAAAATAAAATCGCTTATTTACGAAAAAAATAACACATTTAAGTTGCCAGATGGAAGAACTATTCAAGAAGCTATAGTTGATAATACAAATTTAAGAAAGATGAAATCTTTATATAGTTCGTTACTAAATAAAAGAAATTCTAAGAGAAGAGTTACAGAAGTAAATAACTCATATTTTGAATGTAAGACATTGAACTATGATATAGAGAAAATAAAGAATGAGAATGATTTAATAGAAAAGAAAATTCAAGAAACTGATTTTGAAATATCAAAGCTGAACTCAATAGAATTTGAAGTTAATATATAAAAAATATTGGGTGCTTGTAAAGAAATCTAGCAAGTTAAATGAAAAAAGATTTTAACAGCCCATTTGCTACCCTTTGTGCAGAATTTGTGTAAAATAGCAAATGTGCCTATAATTATAAATGATGATTGAAAATAAAATGAGAAAGAATTTAAATGCCAGTTAAAGGTATTATCTAATTACAATTTATATATTTATTATATTTTATAGTTTAAATTTTACATTTATTTTTTGGTTATCAAATTAGAATAAAAGATTAAATTAATTATAGTAAAGGGTAGCAATTTTTATTATCAGTGGGTATCTCATGATTTTTCTTAAAATTGCTTGAAAATATAGATAAATTTGTTAAAATGTAGTATAATAGAAAGAGAGGTTAATTTAATGTTAAAATTATATATAGATAATTGTTGTTATAATAGACCATTTGATGATTTAAGACAAGAAAAAAATAATTTAGAAGCACAAGCAATAAAATTAATTGTTGATAAGTATTGGAAAGATGAATTTGAAATTTATACAAGTGATGCTTTGGTTATTGAAATGAATAATATTAAAGATCAAATAAAAAAAGCAAAAGTTCTAGAGGTATACAATAAATTAAATTTAATTAATATACCATTTTCTAACAATATTATAAAGAGAGCAAGCGAATTAAGACAGTATAATATAAAAAATATGGATTCATTACATATTGCATATGCTGAAAGCTCGAATATAGATTATTTTATTACAACAGATAAATTACTAATTAATGCATCTAGTAGAGCTAATTTAAATGTTAAAGTAATTAATCCAATAAGCTTTATTATGGAGGTGATTTAAATGGGAGAAACATTAAGAGAATTAGAAAGAGTTAGAGAAAAAGGATTTAAAATATTAAAAGAACATTTAAGTCCAACAGAATTGATAGAGTTTTTTCAAATTATAAGTAATGGTACTGGAGACTATACAAAAGAAAAGTATGAGAATCCAGAAGAATTTACGATAGAAGATTTTGAAAAATATATGGCAGAAAACAGATAATCAAATATTGACCTCAATCCTGTTTACGAGATATAAATGGACAGGTGGAAAATTCAAGAAACTATTCTTAGAAATAAGAGTAGTTTTTTTGTAATTATATCTTGCAAAAATAAAAAACATAATACAACCCCAGTATGAATACAATTAAACAAAAGTATTTGCACATGGGGGTTTTTATATGAAGCAATTAATATCAATAGAAGAGCGTGCAATAAATCTTGCACAGTATATTATAGATTCTAAAGATACAGTAAGAGGAGCAGCAACAAAATTTCGGAATATCAAAAAGTACAGTACACAAAGACTTAACACTTCGGAACGGTTTGAGATTAGGACAAGTTATTCCTGAAAGTATTGAAATAAAGAAGGTTTTTCTAGCAGAGAAAAATCCAGTTGTGAAGTTGGGATTGGTAATTAAATGAAATATTGTAAAAAGCTTTGAGACTAAAATCTTGAGGCTTTATTTTTATGGAAATTTTTTATCTACATTTTTAAGATATAAACTTATATTACTTGTACCATAAAAATGGAAATAAAGCCAAAATAAAGCAAACAAATTTGAAAGAGAGGAGGGGTTATAATGGCAAATTTAAATTTAAAAGGATTATGGATTCCAATAGAAATATTAACAGATAAGAATTTAAGTGATAAAGAAAAAATAATATTATCTATAATACTTTTTTTTAAGTAAAGAAAATAATAATTGCTATTGTACTAATGGAACAATAAGTGAGTTATTGAATATATCAATAAAGAAGGCTTTGACTGGAACAGTCTATATGCAAATAATAATTTTACATCGTAGATATGCTATAAAGCAAAATGAAAGTGTAGGTTTTGTTAAAAGTAAAACCTATGCTTTTATTGCGTTAGCAAAAAGGTTCTGGGGAACCCACTTGCAATCTTTGATTGCATTAGTGGGACAGGTTCTTATTTTGAAATTTTGAAACCGATTAGGTTTCAAAAAGAGCCTAAGAAAAAATATGTAATTTGTTTTTCTTGGCTCTCTTAACCATAAATTGTAGAAAGCAAATTATGGTTAAGCATAAAAATACACCGAGTGTATTTTTATGGAAAAACTAAAAATGCAGATATGTAATTTTTAGTTTTTGGGTTGTAGGGTTTACCCTGCCACACTAACACTTTTTGAAGCCGCAAGCAAAAAAGTGTTGTAGTGTGTTACAATACAAAGTAAAAATGCAAGGTGTGGGAGCAGTTACTAAACCTATTGTAGCTACTATAATAACACCTTGTATTTTTGCTTGTATTACCCCTTACGATAGCCAAGCTATCGCCCGTTATATGAGCTGAAAAAGTCAGCAAAAATTAAAGGAGGTTATAGAATATGAGTTATGCAATTATAAGAAACACAAAATACAAAAGAGAAAATTTAAAAGGAATATACAGACACAACGAAAGAAAAAACAAGAATTATTCAAATGATAATATAGATAAAGAAAGGTCATATTTGAATTACTCAATAAAAAGCCCTAAATATAGATATGACAAAGAATTTGATAGACTTAAAGAAAAATACAATCTAAAAGGGCAAATAAAGACAGTTAGTAATATTGCTTGTGAATATATTATTACTTCTGATAAACAATTCTTTGAAGAAATAGGCGAAGAAGAAACTAAAAGATACTTTCAAATTGCATATAAATTCGTTAGCGAATATAAAAATTTAGGCGAACAATATATAATGTCTGCAAAAGTGCATATGGACGAGGAAACTCTACATATGCACTTAATTTTTTTGCCTGTAGTTCATACAACAGATAAAAAAGGAAACGATATAGATAAACTTGCTTGTAGTGAATTTTGGAAAGAAAAGGATAGTTATAGAAGATTACAAGATGCTTTTTATCAATATATGACTTCACACAATTTTGAACTAGAAAGAGGTGTACCAAAAGAAGAAACAGGTAGAGTTCATATTGACATTAAAGAGTATAAAGAAATAACTAATTTTGATAAAACAAAGAAAAAAATACAAAATATGAAATTAGAATTACCAGATGTTCCAGAAATAGATGATATTAAAATGGTTAGATGGTCAAAGAAAAGAGAGGAAAAGATTTTAGAAGATATTATAAAACCAAAAGATGACTTAATAAATAAACTATACCAAAATAACATACAAATGCACCAACAATTATTAAGACAAGCAAAAATGGTAGAAGAAGCAGAAAAATACCAAAAAGAAAGAAATAAAATTATGGCTGATAACAGAGATTTGCATAAACAAGTAGATGATATTAAGGCTGAATATAAGGAAAAAGAAGATAAATTAGAATGGAAATATGACTATAAAATCAGAACATTAGAAAAAGAAAATGGCTATTTGCATAATGTAATAGATAAATTTAGAGAAACTATCCATAAATTTATAGAATGGATCTGTGTTAATTTTGATATGGGCACAGGAGATACACTAATTAGAGATTTTGAAAGAGAAACAAGAACTTGTTTAGATGGAGAAGAACAAATTAAACGAGAAGAAAGAGAAAAAGATTTAGAAATGGAAAGATAAATATTACAAAAACATTACATTTATATTAAGTTTTTGTAATAAATATTGCGAATAAAGTTGAAATATACTATTCTTATTTAAAAAGAGGTGTGGTTATGTTAAAAAGATTTACTTGCTTAATGATACTAATAATTTTTTTCTTAAATTTGATATTCCCAATTTTATCTATTGCTACTGATGAAATAGTGACTATAAAATTTGAAGATGAAAAATTATATAATGCTATAGTTGAAAAGATTGGCAAAAAAATAGCTAACAATGATGATTCAACATATACAATTCAAATTACTAGAGAGAATTTAGAATCAATTACTTCATTGTCATTTACTGCCAAAGGAATAACTAATATATCTGGAATAGAAAATTTTGGATATTTAGAGGGGCTGAGTTTTTGGAATGAAAAAATAGAAGACTTTTCACCAATAGAAAACTTAGTTAACCTAAAGAGCTTGTCGATTGACTATAACAGTCCAAAAATAGAAAATATAAATTTTTTAAACAAACTTGTGCAGTTAACAAGTTTATCAATATGTGCAGATAGTTATAATAGGGGAACTGCAAGAGGCAATACAATAAAAGATATTAGTGCTTTACAAAATATGTCAAATTTAAAAAGCTTATTACTTGCTCAAAATGAAATATCTGATATAACACCATTGAGAAGCTTAAGTGGTTTGACTTCATTGAATTTAGAAGGCTCTCCAATAGAAGATGTATCTATATTATGCAATTTAAATAATTTAAAGACACTTCACTTGGAATCATGCGAAATCGATGATAATGACTTAGAGTACATATGTAATTTAACTAATTTAACAAGTTTATATTTAGGAAATATTAATTATGAATATAATAATATAAATAATATTGAACCAATAAAAAAATTAACAAATTTAACAACCTTACGTTTGGATAATAATAATATAACTGATATAACTGCTTTATCGGACTTAGTGAATTTGGAAAATTTAGCATTAAGAGGGAATAATATTAGTAATTTAGAACCTTTATCTAATTTAACCAAGTTAAAAACTTTAAATTTAGGTAGGGATAATTATGGTACAGGAAACCCAATAAGTACAATAAAACCGTTAGAAAATTTAACAAATTTAACAGAACTAAAAATTGCAATGTGCAATATTAGTGATATTAGTTCACTGGCATCGATGAATAAATTATCAACATTGGATTTAATGTGTAATGAAATAAAGGATATTTCATCATTATCAGGTTTAACGAATTTAACTCGTTTACAATTATGGGGGAATAAGATAAATGACATAAGCTCTTTAGCCAATTTAACTAAATTAACTTCTTTAGATATTGGATATAATGAAATAATGGATTTATCTATTCTTGAACAAATGGAAATTAATTCATTAATTTTTAATAGTCAAAAATTGACTATTAATGTAAAAAATGATGGAAAGATTGAATTACCAAATATTTTTTTACAAGCAAAAGATCCTAATAGTAGAATATATACAGATAAAGAATGGAAGTTTACCAATTGTGCATTAAGCGAAGATGGTAAATATATAATATTAGAAAATAAGAATTCAAATGCTAAAGTTACTATAGGAGGAGAGCGATATTCTACCAACAAGACACATGTTCTTGATAAAGATGCAAGGTATATTACATTAGAAATATTAGTTGAGGATACAATACCACCAATTTTGGATGTTAAGTATAGTACTAAGAAAATGACAAAGGAAACAGTAACAGCAACTATAACAGCCAATGAAAAAATTCAACAAGTAGAAGGATGGGTATTGAGCGAAGATGAAACTAAGTTATCAAAAGTATATGCAAAAAACACAGAAGAAACTATAACAGTTTATGATTTGGCAGGAAATAAAGCATATGCTAATATAAGTGTAAATAATATTGATACAACATCACCACAAGTTGAAATAAAATATAGTACAACAAAACTAACAAATCAAAATGTAACAGTGACCGTAACTGCTGATGAAAAAATAAAAGAAGTAGAAGGATGGATATTATCTAATGATAAAACAACTCTATCAAAGGATTTTGAAAGTAATCAAGAAGAAGATATCACAATATATGATTTAGTAGGAAATGATAGAAAATTAACAATTAACGTGAGTAACATTGATAAAACTCCTCCAATAGCTAAAATAAGCTATAGCACTTTAGAACTAACAAATGGAAACGTAGAAGTGATAATAACTGCAGATGAAGAAATACAAGAAATTGATGGATGGATAATGTCTTCCGATAGAAAAAAACTAGTAAAAGAATATGAAAAAAATATAGAAAAAGAAAAAGTAATAATAAATGATTTAGCGGGAAATAGTACTGAAAAAGAAATAACGATTGCAAATATTGACAAGATACCACCAGAATTAGAAATTATATATAGTACAATTGAAAAAACAAACGGGACAGTAATTGTACAGATAAAAGCGAATGAGAAAGTAAAAGAGGTAGAAGGATGGACTCTAAATGAGGAACAAAATACCCTAACAAGAGAATTTGATGAAAATACAACAGAACAGATAATAGTATATGATCTAGTTGGCAATGGTACAGCACAAGAAATTAATATAAATAATATAAAGGACAAAACTATATTCACTCAAACAGAAGACAAAACCGTAGCACCGACTATACTTCCACAAACGGGTGAAGATTTTATAATAGTAATTATTGGTATTTTTACCACAATGTTAATACCAATGATTATGTATAAAAAATATAAGAATTATAAAGATATAAAATAAAATATATAAAGGATTTTGAGATATTTTTTCAAAATCCTTTAATAATTATTTATTCTTTAAAATCCACTGGTAAACTTCTTTTTCAGTAAGTTTGCCTTTTTTCATATCATTAATTTTTTCTTTGGCTTTTTTCTTCCAAGCTTCAAATCCTTTAATAAGTTTAGTGTTAGATTTATCTTTTCTAACTTGCATAAATTTTTGTTGATATGTTCTTCGGTATTCTCCCATAGCCTTATTATTTTTTAATCTTTCAGTATAAGATTGGAAAGCTCCTAAATCTCTACAAGGTCTTGAATTTTCTTTTGGATATTCACAATATATTTCATCAGTCTTTGCTTTTGGAATAAAATACATTCCACAATTTTGGCATTTTTTAATAGGATAATTAGGTGTTTTAGAAAGTTCTTCAAGTATAGCATAGCAAATACTTGATAAGTCATTACTTTTATGTGTATCACTCATTGCAAGTACCTTATTTGTATCTTTTAAAGTATTCAATAAATCATATTCACTATTATTACCTATATCCTTGTATTTCCTTGAATAACTATCTCTTATAATAAAGTCATTTTCATAATATGTATATAATTTGCCCATCCTTTTTATTAGGTAAACAGCAAATCTTTCTGAATATGTATATTTCTCAAGAGATTTAATATTATCTAAATTATAAATATATGTAACGGCTTTTTTTAATTCCTGTTGTAAGTCAATTAAGTTTTCTTGTAAATCTTCAAATATTTTAGTTGTTGCTTTCAAATATTCTTCATTACTACCATAATTTTGTTTTAATTCAACCTTATAATTTCTATTTAAATCCCTTAATATTTCAAACCCATAAGCATAAAAGAAAGTTTTATTGGCACTTTCATAATTTGATAAGTCTGCATTTAGAAATCTTAATAAGAATAGTCCAAATTTTTCGTGAAATGGAAAGTACATACTAGCAGGATGTTTAAGACCACTATCAGTTAATTCTGTTTCTTTATAATATACATCTCTTACTCCATTTATATTATCTAAATCAAAACTAGCTTTATAAAAATATAAAGGTGTAGCATAATATTCTATTTTTGTTTCAGTATTAAACCAAAAGTAAAAATCTTCAAAAAAGGCTACCTCTGGCAATTTCATAGGCTTTTATCTCCCTTCTATCAATAAAAACAATAAACAATATAAAAAAAATAATAAATTGTTATTGACATTCTATAATTATTATACTATAATACTAATATAAATACAATACTTTTTACAAAACTTATTGCTAAAAGTTGTAGATAAAAAATTCACTAATTAGTTTGAAAGTATTGTAAAACTTAATATTCAAGGTTTTAAACAGACTATCAAAGCACAATAAAGTAATTAAATTTGTATTTTTAGGTGCTAAAAGTATAGTTTGAGAGAAATATAAAATTTAAAAAGAATGGAGGTGTGGAAAATAAAAACTAAAACTGACAGCAAGGAAACAAAAGACAAAATAATTGATTTATTCTACGAAAAGCATTTAAGACCATCAGATATAGCAAAACAATTAAAAGTAGCAAAATCCTATATTACAAAGGTCATTCAAAAAGATTCCAGATATATTGAAGAAAAGAAATCAAGAAAAGCTAAAAATAAAGAAAAGAATAAAATTCAAAAAAGAGTATGTGCGAAGAACAGAAGAAAAAAAGAAAAACAAGAATACGAAAAATTAATATTACTAATAAATAACGATAATGTAATCTTGTCTACTAAAAAGAAAGAAAACGATTTACAAGACGCAAAATGGAACAGAAGTGTTTACGAATATGATGAAAATTCAAGTGATTTAGTATTAAATCCTAATGTAAATGCTGGATATAATCTTGCTAAAAGAGTTAGAAATATTGTAAATCCAGATAGTATAAAGAGTAAAAGAATATATGTTTAATTTGTATGCTTTGAAGAAATCAAAGTGTATTTTTTTTATTTGTAATATTTTTATACTTTTAATAATAGTATTGAAAAGAAAGAGGTGAGAATTTTGAAAAAGAGTTTGAATATTACATTTATTAATCCAAATACAGAAGAACAAATTATACAAGCTATGGCAGGAGTCTTGGCATATAATTTGGCAGAGAATGATGAAAAGATAAAATTCGATTATAGTAATTCAAATTCTTTTCAAGATTCTCATAAAGAAATAGAAGATGATGAATTAGAATTGTAAAAAAATGTATAATAAGTATGGATTAAATAAATAAAATATGATAAAATAAGAAAAAAATGATTGAAGGAGACTTTATAGTGGTTAGTAAAGATGATGTTTTAAAATTAATACAAGAACTGAATGAAAAACAAACAGAAACTATTTGTATAGAAGCTAAAACAGCAAGACAAGGTAAACCAGAAAAGTATTATGACACAGTATCAAGTTTTTCTAATACTATGGGTGGAACAATATTATTTGGAGTTGAAGAAAATAAAATTAAGAATAAAACTGTATTTATACCAGTAGGAGTTCATGATGTAAATGATTTGCAAAAAAATATTACAAACTTATGTAGTACAGATTTTGAGCCAATTATAAGACCTGAAATTAGTGTAGTTGATATAGAGGGTAATAAAATAGTTGCAGTAGAAATTAGTGCGTTAACTCCAAGAAATAAGCCTTGCTACTACAAACCAAAAGGATTGCATAATGGTTCATATATAAGAGTTGGAGATAGAGATGACCATATGACAGAATATGAAATATATAAATGTATTTCATATAAAGATAATGTAAGGGATGATTTAAAACCTGTCATAAGAGCTACAATAAAAGATTTAGATCAAAAACTTTTAAATAGGTTTATTGAGAATGCAAAAGAGGACAAACCTAAACTAGCAGAGTTTAGTGACGAAGAAATCTTACTGAATTATGGTATATTAACAGAAGTAGATGATAAAATTTTTCCAACTGTAGCTGGAATAATGGTATTTGGAATTTATCCACAAAAATTTTTTCCTCAATGGTTTGTAGCTGCAATAGTTATACCAGGATTTGAAATTGCGGATTTAGGAGAAGAAGGACAAAGATTTGATGACAATAAAAGAATAGAAGGCAACATAAGTGAAATGTATGAAGAAACAATCGCTTTCCTAAATAGAAATATGAAGGTTAAAGTTATAATTAGTGATAAAACGGGACTAAGAACAGATATAACACAATATCCTAAAGATGCACTTCGTGAGGCTATTTCAAACATGATAATTCACAGAGACTACAGCCAATTTAAAACAGGAGTATATAGTATTGTAACTGTTTATAGAGATAGAATTGAATTTAGAAATGTTGGAAACCTATATGGTTCAAATACTATTGAATTATTGCAGACAAGAAAGGCAATGGAAGTAAGAAATGAAACAATTGTAAAATTATTAGAAACATTAGGTGGCATATTAGAAAATAGACATACTGGAATATCAACTATGAACAAGAAAATGAAAGAGGCAAATTTACCTAAACCTGTATTTTCAAATGAAAGAGAAGATTTTGTTGTGACATTTTATAATGGAGAGTATCCAGAGCTATATCCAGAAGAATTAAAACAAAGTAAAACGAAAAATGCACAAGTCAATGCACAAGTCAATGCACAAGTCAATGCACAAGTTGGTAAAATTGAAATCACTGAAAAAGCAATAATTGAGTTTTGTAAAGAGCCAAAAAGTTTAAAAGAGATAACAAATTATTTTGGATATAAGAGTGTGAGAGGATTTAGAGAAAAGTATATAAACCAAATGTTGAAAAGTAAAAAATTAAAAAGAACAATACCACAAAAGCCAACAAGCAGTAATCAGAAATATATATCTAAATAAAGGAGTAACAAGTTATGGCAAGTCAACCATTATATCAATTATATCTAGAATTGGAAGATTTTGAACCTAAAATATGGAGAAGAATCCAAGTAATGAACAATATAAAATTCTCAAGATTAGGGTATATAATAATGATTTTATTTGAAATGCAAGCAAGTCATTTATATGAGTTTGAAATAGATAGATTAGAGAATTTTAAGAGAAGTGATAAGAAATTTTTTGAAAAATTTCCTGATTCAAAGATAGATTTTAAGAAAGTAAGATGTGGAATACCAGATGAAGATAACATATATGATTTTAACAATTTAGAAGGATATGAACCATTGAAAGATTCAACAGAAGAATATGTTAAGCATTATATATATCATGATAATGATGAAATGTTATTCAAATATGATTTTGGAGATAATTGGATTGTAAAGGTAAAACTTGAAAAGATATTTGAAGATAAAGAAACTGATGGAAAAGAGTTTCCAAGAGTTATAGAAGGACAAGGATATGGAATAATAGAGGATTGTGGAGGAACTGGTGGACTTGAAGAAATTCGAAAATCTTTTATATCTAAAAAAGGAACTGAGTATGAAAATTATTCAGATTGGCTTGGAACAGAAGAACTTGATTTAGATACATTTGATATTGATGATATGAATTTTAGATTAAAAAAAGTTCCTAGAATTTATGCTGATTGCTATGAATATGAAATAGAGCCAACAAAACAGTCAATGAAGATTTTAAATAGAGAGTATTTAAAAAATAAATAATTCATAAGAACTATTCTCAAAAGAGAGTAGTTTTTTTCTGCATATATCTTGAAAAAAGGAAAATACTATGTTACAATGTAACAGAACGAAATAAATGAAACAGAAAAGGAGAAATGTTATATGAAAATTGCTGCATATTGTAGAGTATCAACTGAAAAGGAAGCACAAATAGATTCATTAGAAAAACAAATAGAATTCTTTAATGAGTTTACTAAAAAGAATGGTTATGAATTATACAAGCTATATGCAGATGAAGGAATATCTGGAAAACAAATAAAACACAGAAAGCAATTTCAACAAATGATGCTAGATGCAAAAGCAAAGAAATTTGATAAGGTAGTTGTAAAAGATGTTAGCCGTTTTGCAAGAAATACAGTTGATTTACTACAAAGTGTTAGAGAACTAAAATCATATAATGTTCAAGTAGATTTCTTAAATAATGGGGAAGTAATGGAAGGTGGCTCTGAATTTATCTTAACTATTTTAGGAGCAATGGCACAACAAGAAAGTGCAAATATGTCAAAAAGGGTTAAGTTTGGAAAAGACATTACTGCACAAAAAGGAAGAGTTCCTAATATTGTATTTGGATATGACAAAATGCCTAATGAACGATATATTTTAAAAGTAAATGAAGAAGAAGCAAAACTTGTAAAAGAAATATTTGAAAGCTATGTATATAAAGGATGGGGTACAACTAAAATTGCCTGGGATTTAAATGATAGAGGAATAAGAACAAAAAGAGATAAAGCAAAATGGGTACAAAATGGTATTGTTAGAATGCTTAAAAATCCAATTTATACAGGTAGAGTAACAAATAAAAAGAGTGAAGTTACAGACTTTATAACAGGTACAAGAAAAGATATACCAGAAGATGAATGGATAGTTGTAGAAAGACCTGAAATGAGAATAATATCAGATGAATTATTTAATAAAGCACAAGAAATATTGGCACAAAGATCAAACGAATTTAAGCTAAACAACAAAAGAGAAAAAACAGAATATGTATTTAGTACACTTATCTATTGTAAACATTGTGGCTATTCATTTAGAAGAATGAGAAGAAAATACTCAGAAAGTCGAAAAGAATATATAAGATGGGTATGTAGTGGAAGAAATTCGATGGGTGTAAATCATTGCCCAAATACAACTGTAATTGATGAAGAAGAACTTTTAAACGCAATAAAGGTATATTTAAAAAGTATTATAAAAAATAAAAAGAATTTTATGAAAGCAGTAGAAAAAGAGTTTGAAAAGATAACTAAGTTAAGAGAAAATAATGAAAAAAGTGAAGAAAGTCTTTTACAAGAAATTGAAAAAGTGACAAACAAAAAGCAAAAATATATGGAAATGTTCCAAAATGAAGTAATCAATATTAAAGAATTAAAACAATATACAAATCCATTAAATGAAGATATTGCAAGACTGGAACGAGAGCTAAAACTAATTACTTCTGAAATAAAAGAAAAAGATGTATTAGAAAAAGAACTAACTAAAACCATAAAAACAGTAGATGATATTTTAAATAACCAAACAATTACAAATGCAATGTTAAAAACAATAATAGATGTAATTGAAGTAGATTCAGATTCAAATGTAGAAGTAAGATTAAAATTACTTAATGAAATAGGCTTTACACCTGCTGTAATTACTAACTTTAATGATATAAAAGATACCGTTACGGAAAGTAACATCAGTACACAAGGATGTTTCTGAAAGATTAAAAAAAATAAATCCTAATTTAGCAAAAAAAGTTAGAATAATATTAGACGAAAATAAGGCTGAAAGACATATAAGAGGAGGAATGGCAACAAAATTAAAATATAGCCATTTAAAAAATAAAAATTGATATTTTTCATATCAATTTTTTATTTTTTATTACTTAATACTATTTGCTTCTTCTTGAGTAATATATCCATATTCAACCATTTTATTTAATACATGTTTCTGTCTTTTTTTAGCCAAATCCGGATTAACATTAGGTGCATAAACAGAAGGAGCATTTGGAATTCCTGCTAACATTGAAGCTTCATCTAAATTTAAATCTTTTGGTTCTTTATTATAATATCCTTTACTTGCTTCATATATACTGTAATAGCCATTACCAAAATAATTTGAATTAACATATAAAGCAAGAATCTCGTTTTTAGTATAATTTTTTTCTAAATCATAAGCACCAAATATTTCACCTATTTTTCTGATTATAGTTTTATCCTGGTTAAAAATAATATTTTTTGCAACTTGTTGGGTAATAGTACTACCACCTTCATCAAATTCTTTATCTCTAATATTTGTGTATAAAGCTCTAGCAACTGCAATAAAATCAACAGGACCATGATCATAAAAACGATGATCTTCTACAGCAATAACAGCATTTATGTATTTTTTAGATAGATTATCATACCCAACATAGTGTTCTTTATTGGTTACAGAGTCTACGCGCTGAGTTAAAGATTTTTCGTGTAATACATTAGAATAATATCCATAACCTATTAAAAATACAAATGCAGCAGCAAGTACTAGCAGAATTAGTAAAATTATAAATAATTTAAATAAAAATTTTTTCATATATAACTCCATTCTTTTAAAATATTATATATCAAAATTAAAAAAAATGGAAGTATACAAACAAAAATTTGCATAAAAATATTGACTTTTAAATTTAATATATATATAATAGCAATATAAGAATTATAAAGGTGGAGCGAAGTTTGAAAAATATATGAACACAAATCTTTTCCAAACGATTTGTGCTTTGAGAAAGGAATGAAGTAAAAATGAAGGAACAATTTTTAGAGTTATTAAGAACAGTAAAAAGAGATGGAATAGAAGATTTAATAAATTTTTTAGAAAAATCAGATTTTTTTATAGCACCAGCAAGTACAAGGTTTCATGGAGATCATGAAGGTGGACTTGTTGAACACAGTATGAAAGTTTATGAAATTTTAAAACATAAAGTTGAACATTGTATATTAGATATAAATATTCCAAAAGAATCAATAATTATAATAGGGTTATTACATGATATATGTAAAACTAACTTTTATAAAGTAGATTTTAGAAATGCAAAAAATGCATTAGGTGTATGGGAAAAAGTACCTTATTATACTATAGAGGATACTATACCTTACGGACATGGTGAAAAATCAGTTATGATGATTACAGAATATATGAAATTAACACCAGAAGAAAAATATTCAATTCGTTGGCATATGGGGTATACTGAACCTAAAGAAAATTATAATGCAATTGGTGCAAGTTATGCAAAATATCCAATAGCATTATTAACTCATGAAGCTGATTTAGAAGCAACATATTTTTATGATACTTAAAAATAAATAAAAATTCTTGACTTTATAAGTAAAAATGAATATAATAGTCAAGAAAGTAAGAATAAGCAGAATGTGATTGCCATTTCCAATATGATTGGAGGTGGTGTGTATGATAGAAACAACGATTTTATTACATATTATCAAATTACTATTTGTATCTCTTATATTTGAAACTATTATCACATTTGCCTTAATAATTGCATTAGTGCATGAATTAAGCAAATAATATAAAAAACACATTTCTGCTTGCCCGGTAGAATGTGTTTTTTTAATATTTTATTCGGCAACCACATTTTGTGGTTTCTTACTTTCTATTTAAATTATATGATATCTTAAAGCATTTGTCAATATACAAATAAAATTTAATTAGGAAGGAAATAAAAATGCTAGCATATATAAAAGGAAAATTAGAAATGAAAATGACAGGATATGTAGTAATTGATGTTGGGGGACTAGGTTACAAGGTATATATGTCAGAAGTTGGAATAGAAAATATAGGAAATATTGGAGATACAGTAAAAGTACATACATTTTATAGAGTTAGAGAAGATGATATTAGTATATTTGGATTTAATACATTAGAAGAACTTAAAATGTTTGAATTATTACTTGGAGTAAGTGGAGTAGGAGCAAAAACTGCATTAACTATGCTTGCTGTATGTGAACCATCTGATTTTGCATTAGCAGTTATTTCTGAAGATGTAAAAGCATTAACAGGAATTCCAGGAATTGGACCTAAATCTGCTAAAAGAATAATATTAGAACTAAAAGATAAAATAAAGAAAGAACAAGAAATTGAAAATATCAAAAATCAAGTTGAGAATAAAAAGTCTAATACAAAGATTAAGCTTGCAATTGAAAATGATGATAAATTACAAGAAGCTATTTCTGCACTTCAAGTATTAGGATATAATAAGAAAGAGATAGAAAAAGCATTTGACAAATTAGATACTAAAGAAATGTCAACAGAAGAATTGATAAAAAAAGGTTTAAGTTTATTAAGTATGTAATTATAGAAAGAAGTGTAATATAATGAATTCAAATGAACCACTAGCTTTTCGCGTAAGACCAAAAACATTAGATGAATATATTGGACAAGAACATGTTTTACGGAAAAGATAAAATATTATATAGAACAATAAAAGCAGATAGATTATCTAGTATAATATTATTTGGACCTCCAGGATGTGGAAAAACTTCACTTGCTAGAGTTATAAGTGAAACAACAAAATATAAATTTTACAAGATTAATGCTGTAACAGCAGGTGTAGCTGATATAAAAAAAGTTATAGAAGAAACAAAAAATTTTATGTTAAATCCAATTGGAAAGAGTATTTTATTTATAGATGAGATACATAGATTTAATAAATTACAACAAGATGCATTACTACCATATGTAGAAAATGGAACAGTAATTTTAATTGGAGCTACAACTGAAAATCCATATTTTGAAGTAAATAAAGCGTTAATTTCTAGGTCAATGGTAATAAAACTTGAACCATTAACTGAAGAAAATATATACCAAATATTAAAAAATGCTATTAAAAGAAAAGATGGATTAGGAGAATATAGCATTAAAATAGAAGAAGATACTTTAAGAAAACTTGCAAATATTTCAAATGGAGATGTAAGAACAGCTTTAAACGGATTAGAAGTTGCGACTTTAACAACATCAATGGGTGAAGATGGATTTATTCATTTAACAGATGAAGTGATCAAAAATAGTGTTCAAAATAGGAAAGCAATTTTTGATAAAAATGGTGAAAGTCATTATGATAATATTAGTGCATTTATAAAATCTATGAGAGGGTCAGACCCAGATGCAGCTGTATTTTATTTAGCAAGAGCATTAAATGGTGGAGAAGATCCAATGTTTTTAGCAAGAAGAATAGTAATATGTGCCTCAGAAGATGTTGGAATGGCAAATCCAAATGCCTTAGTCATTGCAAATAGTGCAATGCAAGCAGTTCATATGATAGGTATGCCAGAGGCTAGAATCTTACTTTCAGAAGCAGCGATTTATGTAGCAACTTCTAAAAAATCAAATGCTTCATATATGGCAATTAACAAAGCTTTAGATGATGTGAAAAATAAGGAAACTGGAGAAGTTCCAATGCACATTAGAAATGCTCCAGTAAGTGGAATGGAAAAACTAGGATATGGTAAAGGATATTTGTATCCACATGATTTTCCCGGTAACTATGTTGAACAACAATATTTACCAGATAAGATAGTGGGAACTGTGTATTACGAACCACCAAAGTTAGAATAATAATTGCGTTTTGGCTGTGTTAAACTGCATTCGAAAATTCTGCGACGTGCAGAAAGCACGCCTCGAATTCTTCTCATTTGTTTGCCTTGCCAAATTCACAATTCTTATTCTAACAATTGAGAAAAATATTAATACATATAGCTAATAATTATAATAAAATAATAAAAAATGGAAAACCTACTAAATGAAGTAGGTTTATTTTTATGAAAAGTTTAGAAAATTTTAAATTTAGAAATGTAATTATAGGGATTTTAGCTGGAATAGTAAGTGGATTATTTTCAACAGGTGGAGGAATGATATTAGTTCCTGCATTTATATACTTATTAAAGATAGATGATACAAAAGCAAGAGGAACATCTGTATTTTGTATTTTACCAATGGTATTAGCAAGTAGTATATTTTACTATAAAGGAAATTATATAGATTGGAAAATTGCAATTTTATGTGCAATCGGTGGTACAATTGGAGGATATATAGGTGCTAAATTATTAAAAAAATTACCAGAAAAAATATTAAAAATTACTTTTACAGGATTTTTAATTTATGTGTCTGTTAGGATGATAACAAGCTAACTTATTTTCTTAATATATATATAATTGAAAGGAAATTCTAAAATGACAGAAGTTTTAATTGGAATTATTTCTGGAATAGTAAGTGGAACAGGAATGGGAGGAGGAACTATACTTATATTTCTTTTGAGTTTTATGCTAGAGATAGAACAGCATACAGCTCAGGCTACTAATTTAATTTTCTTTATTCCAACTTCAATAGTTGCAATTATAGTAAATTTAAAAAATAAAAATATTGATACAAAACAAGCAATTATTATTTCTATATTTGGTGTATTAGGCGCTATTATTGGAGCAAATATTGCTATTTATATGGATGTAAAAATATTAAAAAAGGGATTTGGTATTT
>Ga0326511_10000569_pt1 | contig 32353 bp, 48 predicted proteins | sample 0_2496_0518_D_FD_203701 | JGI IMG/M metagenome (GOLD analysis project Ga0326511, IMG submission 203701) | Bovine rumen microbial communities from UC Davis, California, United States - 0_2496_0518 | ecosystem: Host-associated > Mammals > Digestive system > Stomach > Rumen | place: USA...
CAAACATGTGCGGATTTTACTCAACCAACTGTTGTATAAGTTACACCGCTTGATGTTGTTGTTCTGTTATAATTACTATAATCTGTTATATCATTTTCCAAAGGAAGATAAAGTAATGTGTTTGGTGATTTGCCACATACACAATAATTGATGTGCAAAGTAATTCGATTACAACTGATTTTTGACCATTACCAGCAACATATCAACAAGTTGAATGGATTAAAAGAAATTGAAATAACTACATTGACACATTGCGAGTGCCAAATCAAGCACAATGATTTAAAGTTGAAGTTTGATATAAAAGCGATGCACCATCATATAGAAATTTTATATTCTGAAATTATACATCTTGAAGTTGATATTATGGAAGTATTGCAATTGAATTACAAAACACAAGGGCAAGATTCTTTTCTGCAGATGGTTATTATTGACAAGAGTTTTCATCATCAAATTATGTAAACAGTTGATTCAATGATATTACAATAACAGCTAATGGAAGTAGTGCATCGATAAATCTGAATTGAACAACTACAAGTTGAACAATATTATGAAGTGCATCAAGTTTAACAACACAGTTATTTATTGATAGGGATTACAGATGGTCAACATTTAGTTCTGAATGTTACATATCATATTTCAAAGCATATAATAATAGTTGAACATTGGTGAGAGATATGATTCCATGTTATAGGAAAAGCGATAATGTAATTTGATTTTATGATGTAGTTACAAGCACATTTTACACAAATAAATGATCTGGAACTTTTGCAAAATGATGAAATGTTTAATAAAAAGCACCTTTGAAAGGTGCTTTCTTCCATTAATTTATTTCGAATAAACTACTTCAATGTCCATCGAATTTCATACAACAATATTACTATATCATCGTGAACCATAAACATTCATATTTGATAGATTCATAATTGTTTGAATAATATTTAATGCTGTGCTGGATGCATCCCATATTGTTGTTTGTCAATTACAAATTAAAACACATCTTCAATTACGATTTACCGTAAAATCAACAGAGTTGCTTCAAGTTGTAGAAACTCAACTTGTAATATTTGTGAAGTAATTATCAGATCATCAATTTAATCTTCATCTTATTCGCAATCAATTTGTTCAAGCACCACTCATTCAAAAATCAAGTCAAAATCTATGTGTGTTTGAATTATTTGATGAAATTGAACACCAATATTCTCATCAATATGAATATGTCAAAGAGAAAATCATTCTCACACTTTGAATTGTATATCAAGATTGTGCAACATTTACATAATAATTTGTGTCGCCATAATTCATATTTGATATTGTAAATTGTTTCTTGTATGCAAATGAAGTCTTAATTGAATTAGTTTGCACATCAATTATTGTGTCATCCGTATCAAGTGCAAATGCGGTGAAATAATAAGTTGTTCCATCCAACGCACCACTTAAAACAAATGGATTTGTTTCATATGTGTTTTTAACTGTTTCTTCAACCAATAATGTTCCATCTGTTGGTGTTGCTGGGTAATTCGTTGTTGAATAACGAACAACTGTCTTTCACCATTGCACTGGTGAAACTGGAAGAAATGATGGATCTCACCATGTAACATTGATTGCTTCATTATCTGCATCTTGTTCAAGATGGAAGTTCTGAATTGTTGGGTCATTTCAAACAGTGTAAACAACTTTCCAACCATCTGTTCAAGATGTTCAAGCTGTTCCGTTACAATATCAATTTCCGCAACCTCAACATCATCAAGCTCAACCATTTACACAAATTGTTTCTGGTGTTCCGTGCATGTATGCATAAATAACTTGTCATCAATTCGCACCGTTTCAACCATTTCAACCAAATCAACATGTTCCATTTGTTCATGCATTTCAACCGTTTCAACCACTTCAACCACATGCTCTAATGCAACCAGTTCATTCAACACAACGAACATTCATAATTAATCAATATATGTTTGTAATTGCATTTCATCCATTTCATCAACATGACATGCATCATCTTGACCATCATCAAGCTCAACCATTTCATCAACATACAATTCAACAATTTCAATCTCATCAATATCATCATCTGCAACAACCATATGAATTATTTCATGTTGTTCCTCATACACCTCATGCACCTCAAATATATCAACATCATCAAGTTCAACCTTTTCATCATCGACTTGGTGTTGTTCAAGTTCATCAAGCTCAACCAGTTCATCAACATCACCACAATCAAGAATTTCAACCATTTCAACCATTTGCTCAACTATATGTCCATGCATTTGGTGAACCTCAACCAGATGCTCATTGTCATCATGTTCAACCGTTTCAAAATCTTCAAGCTCAACCACCTCATCATCCTCATCATCAAAGGCAATCTCATCATGAAAGAACATTATAAGAATGTCCATATCATCAAGTTCAACCATTTTCTCAATCTCAAGGGCATCAAGCTGTTCATGTGTTCCAGCATCCGCAACAGTATGAATAATTATCTCAACCTTTTCATCATGCTCAACCGCATCATCATGAAGCACAACATCAAGGGCATCACTGCACTCTTCAAGTTCAATCTGCATCTCTTCACCATGAACCAGTAATTCATAATCAACCAGTTCAATATGTTCATGGAACAATGCATGCATTATCTCATACACCGCATGTTGTTCAACTTCTTCCGAAACACATTGTTCTTGAACAACAACAATTCTTTACGAATCATGCTCTTGTATCAATTACACCATCATTGATGTAATGGTCATATACTTTTATTTGTGGAACTCATTGTCATTCAAAACGAATACAAGCTCATTCACAAATCGTTAAATTTCTGAAATTGTAAACATGGTTTGCACACCAGAAATGGTTTCATGGTTCGACAATGCAATCACCATCGCTTGCATCTCCGAATCAACCATTGCAGAAATGTGAATCATTTAAACATGAAACTTTTGCAATCCAATTATTACAACATCAATCAATACAATTCTTCAATGTTGTTACATTTTCTTTCATTGTTGCGATTGCATTTGTGTTTGTTGTAATTCATGAAGTAATGCTTTCCCAAAGCTCTTTTGAAAGATACAATGAAAGATAATCTCATGCTTCAAATGATTGAGATCATTGTCATTGTTGCTTTGTTGCATCGTTCATTATACACACTGCGAATCATCTTGTTACTGTGAATGTATCTGTGCTTTTTGCTGTGATTTTGATTATTTCTCTTTTTGTAACAACACCGCTTTCAACATGTTCCAAACATGCAACGGTATCTGTTTCCCAAAGGATTCATTCTCATGAAGTAATCGAAATCGTTGTATCAAGCACACCAACACTTCCAGTTAATTCGCTTCTTAAATTATTTTTATTTGCAAGCATTGTTTATTATAAATTTTGAAGTAAAGAAATGTCTTCTTCAATGTTATCAATTCTGTCGCTCAAATCTGATATATCAATGTTTGTTGATGCTATTGCATCCGCATTGTCTGTAATTCAGTTTTGTGCATCTTGTAATGTTCAAGCGGTCATTGTTAATGCAACAATTGAATTTGCTTCAAAGCTGTGTGCAACCTTTGAAAGTGTTTTTGGATTTGCTGTGTCATCACCAACACAATATTCAACGGCTCTTTCAATTGTTAATGTGTTTCCGCTTCTTGCTGTAACTTTCGCAATTTCTCTGGTTACTGTTTGTCCGTTCAACTGTTGTTCAATTGTTATCATATAAGGAAATGAAGATGGAAATATTCATCCATCATTCACAATTACACTCGTTGAATTTGATGAAATTGCACTCACCAAATACGAACTCACATTGTTTGCAGTTTCATATTTTATAAATGTCATTTCGCTGGTTTTATATTATGTAAAATTATTCAATTACATTCCATAATGTATCGGTCTTTGCAATGGTCAAAACACACTGGTCTGGTTTATATGAAATTTTATTCACAACTTTATTGTCCAATGTTATTCAAGCATTCAACACTGATATTGTATCTCATGGTTTTATTTCTTCGAAAGGGTAGTTGGTATTCAAAGTAATACTCATTTCTTCCTTTGGATTCTTATTATCTGCAATATATTGGTTTCCATATGCATTTTGTGTTGTTGCACTGTTTAATGAAGAATTTTGTTCATATTTATCTTTTTGTCCGTATGTTGTTTGACTTGTTGCATCTGAATAAACTTGAACCGTTCATCAATTTCTTGCCAATGAATAATTGTTCACAACAGATTCGATTGTGTCTGTTATGCTCATTTTGTCGATGTCATGGTGCAAGTGAAGAAAATGATTCCTTGCTGTATTGAAGAAGTGTAATTTTCATTCTCCATCAATTAAAAACTTGTATCATGCTCACTCTGAAACAGTTTTAATAATATCAAAACAACTCTTGTAACTCCAATTGTAATTTTGAGTTGTTGTATCTGATTCATCTATTGTTCAAGCAGTAATACAATTATATTTTGTTTGAAAATATGTTAATACATCTTGAATCATTGCTGATGGTGTTTTTGAATAACTTCCATTTGTGAATAAAATATTATTCAATAATGAATTTACTCATAAACAAACAAGTGTTGTATATTCTCTTGAAGATTCAACACTTCTGATTATTTGAGAAATAACACCATAATAAATTTGGATTCATCCTTTGTGATAATCATCAAATAATACAACTTTCACCAATTCACCTCACTGGTAATTTAATTCTGAAATTTTATATGTTGTTTGAATTGAAAGTTGTCAATCACCACCATTGATGTTTGAAGTGAACGAGATCTCGTTCAAGATGTCGTTTGGATTGATTGTTGCTTTATAACTTCCATCCAAGTTATAAGTTTTGATTTGATAAGTTTTCATTATAAGAATTTTACAAAATAAGATAAAGAACCAGTGTATGTTCAAGTGTTATACACTGAATATATGTTTTCGCTATATTGCAATGGTGTGAATGGTCATGTGTATGCAACTTCAACATCATTCACCGTTACTTTCTTTGTTTCTCAATCAAAGATTATAATATCTCATGCAGTTAATGAAGTATTGATTTCGATATTATATCAATTCAATGTGAATCTCATTCATGTTGAATTTCAAGAATCCATTGTGATATAAAGTTTTGGGTATGTTTCTGCTCTTCAATCATATATTACACTGCTTTGATATGTTCATGTTTGAGATGTAATTGTTGATGTTGTTGGTGTTTCCAATTGTGAATGCGGATTAATACAAGTGAAAGTCAAAACAACATTTCAAACTCGGTTCACATTATAGTTTTGTCTGTTGAATTTTAATGATGTGCAAGTTGCTGTCCATTCTCTCACAACTCCATTAATGGTGATTTTTAATGTTCATTCTGTTTTTGATGTTCTGTATTTTATTTCATCAATCAAATTATTTAATGAATCTGGTGTATCTCATGAAACAGAAAGCACCAATTGAATTGTCTTTTTTCTGTAATACTTTCACAAAACTCATCAACCATCTTGCAATGGTGTGTTATATGTGTTGAAATCAATTGTTCCAATATCATCATGATTTGATTGGATTACTCTGATTGAATTTCAATTATCAAGATTCCAACCATTAAAAACGAAAACACCATCCATCACATTTGAAAGGATTTTTGGTGCATCTCATAATAATTGTGAATTGAATTTATTGTCCATTGCTTTGTTTTATATTAAATAATTCAATAATTTTTCTCCAATTTTGTCATTCTCACAATTTCTTGTGCAAGTTCTTGAATATCTGAATCTTTTCTGATTGTTACACTTCACATTGTAATATTTATTCAATTATCATTGTTGATTATCTGCTCATTTGGAACAATTGTTCCAGATCTATTCGGAATGAATAATTCTGGTCATCTTTCTCAAACAAGATATGTTGTTCAAGCATTCACCATTCAACCATCTGCTTTTCATCATCCAAAGCTCAATAAACTTTTTGCTTTGCTCATTGCATTACTTGAAAAATTTGTAACAGTTTCTTTTGCACTGTTCCATGCATCTTTTATTTGTGCAACAATATTTTTAATCGTTTGAATCAATGATGTGCATTTATCAACACACCAATCATATGCTCATTGAATTCAATCTTTAATTGATTGCCATGTTTCACCAAAAGCAGTTGTTAATGCTTCATCCATTGTTGTTGCGAAATTGATTGCCATGTCTTTGATTGATTGCCATGCTCATTCCCAATCTCATTCAAAAACCTTTAAAATCAAATCAATTGCTTGGAATAATCAAACAAGTAATCATTCAACAATTCTGATTCATGCACCGAATGTTCTTTGAACTCAATCCCATAAACCTCAAACAAGTTCCATTATTGCATCATGGTGTTCTTCCCATCGTTTTTGAAGTTTATCAATTCGTGGTTGAATAATTCATGATATTTTTGAAACTGCTTCTTGTGTCTTTTCTTGAATTCATCACCAATTATTTGCTCGTGCAACTCATAATGCTGTAACTCATGCAATAATCCATCAAATCGGTCATGAAAGCAATGCGATTCAACTGATAATTGTTGGCAATGCCAATGCCAAACCGCTCAAAACTGCAGTTAATCATGCAACGGCTGTAACGGCGGTAAATATTCATGCAGTCAATTTTGGATTCTCTTCAATCCAATTCACAACCTTTTCAATTATTGGTGAAACTGCTTGCAATAATCTGTCAAAAACTGGAATCAAAGCATCTCAAATTGTATTCTTCATATTTTCCCATTGTGCATTCATTCTTGCAATTCTTTCTTGCATTGTTTCTTGCACTTCTCATGATGCTTCAAGTTCTTTCTTTCATTGCGAAACAACTGCATTCACCAATGCTTGTTTCTTTTCTGCTTCTGTTAATTCATTAACAGTCTTTCAAAGCTGTTTTGCATATAATTCTTGTGCTTCGCTTTGTTTAATAACGATTCACAAGTTGTCCAATATCTGAACACTTCATCTTCATAATCATGTTACGATGTCATCCAATGCTTCTTCCATTGTTCTTCACATCGCTTGTCATTTTACTCTGGCAATTTCCATCATCGTTGCCATATCTTCCGTGTTGGAAACGATTCACAACGAATATGCTTTGTTGGCGGATGCCATTAATTGTGTATCTGCAACCGTTCATCTTGATGCTCTTCTCATTGCTTTTAACATTTCATCTGCGGAAATGTTTGCGGATTCTGATAATCTTTCAAAACTTCTTTGCAATGGTTCATTTTCAATTGATGCATCAATGAAACTTTTTCACAATGCCAACATACTTCATGCAACAACGGTCGCTGTTGCTCAAACTTTTTTTAATGCAGATTCTGTTGATTTACTCCATTGAAACGATTGTTTCTGTAAATTCTCCGCTTGCTTTCATAATTTGGAAAACTCTGCGGATGCTTGATTGTCTGCACTGATTTTTACTTTTAAATCATATGTTGTTGATGCCATGAATTAATGTTTATGTGATGAAACTTTTGCTCTTTGTTTTGCTCTTTCATTCTCGATATGTTCATGCTTTCTTTCTCTTTGAATCATCTCAAAATGCAAATCGAGAATGGATTCTGGTTCATTGTCGAGATCTGATGGCTTGCAATGATATAATTCTTTAATGAGAATATAATCACGGTGTTCCTTTGTTAATCATCTTCAATTTCTCAATGTTCTTTCGAACTGTTCCAGAATCAAATTATTTCTTGCTGGGTATTTTGGCTTTTTCAACCTCTGCCAACACCATATTATAATCCTCGTTGCTCATTTCATCAAGCTCATCTTGTGAAAGATTTGTCATGTTTACAATTACAAAATCATTCGCTTTTTGGAATCTTTCAACTTCAATTTTGAAATCTCAACTTTGTAATTGTTGCGGTGTAACTTGCATTCATTGAAACATAATGTCGTTGAATTCTCTGTCAATCTTCCTTGTATAAACCTTTGAAATCTCAACTTCTTTAACTGTTCAATTGATTGTAACTTTCATCTTCCTTGTTTTAAAAAATTAAAATCCTTGTTTTGATTATCGTGCTTGCGGAAAAACAAGGAAAATCCGCAAGCACGGAATATATTAATATCAAATTGAATTGCTGTTTAATAATAACACTTCGATTGATGTTGCATCGTTTGTGCTGTATTGTCCAGTAAATCACATTGTTTGTTTAATGATTTCATCGTTTCCATCTGATTTTGTCCATTCAGTGAATCCAGCTTTCATCAAATCAACATAAATTGATGGGTAAATTCCAGTTGCCAATGCTGTTGCATTTGTGTTTACTGCATAAAAACGAACTGCTTTCTTTTGTGAATTCAAAACATAATCTCTCAATGTTGTTGATTCATATATTGCTTCGAAATCTCATTCAATTCCGAATTGTTGGTTGTAAATATCTTCAACATCTGTTGAACCAAAGCATTGAATATCTGTTAAGTTCTTATTTATTGCAATTCTGAAATTTTGAACACATTGTTCTGATGCAGAATCAAGTCATGCTTCATTGCTTGCAAATCTTACTCCAGACATGCTTGCTGTGAATGGATTCTCGCTTGCATATGCTGGTGATTGAGATGATGCACTCTGGATCTGTTTTCACATGAATTGTGCATTAAACTTCATATAATCTGCAACTTCGCATGAAAGCTCAAATGTATTAATCATACAATATGGTGCATAACTTCAAGCAATTGGGTCATCATCATAAATTGTTGCTGTTGGATGTGCATTGCTTTGTAATTCCTCAAAGAACCATGCATTTATTGAAACGGCTGTTGCTGTCATTGACCATGTTCCGTTTGTAATGCTTCCGCTTGTTGATTTATCAAAGAAGTAATATTTTGTTGTTCCGATTGTGATTATCTTCTTTAATACTGCTGAATTTCCACTCAAAACATCTCATCTTGCTGGTGTTCATCCAGATGGTGTTCAAGTAACTGCATAAAGTCTTGTGCATTTTCATAATGCCAACTTTAAAAGGTATCAAATTGAATCATCTTTAACGATTCATTGTAAATCTAATGTTGATGCATTCTTTGTTGTGAAAGAATCTGCAACCGCATCGATTACTCAATATCATGATTCATCTGATGCACTTTCAATTGCTGGGTTTAATGTTCAACTTTCCTTTGAAATCCAAACTGATGGTGAAACTGCTGTTCATCTCGTTGCTTCAATTCAAAGTCAAATTGCTGATAATCTTCCGATGTTTGCCATTTTTTTGATTAAATTAAATGTTAAAAGTTATTTATCTTCTTTTTCAGATTTCTCATCAATCTGCATTATTTCCCTTGCTTTTTCTAATGCTTCAATCAAATTTTTTCATTCCACAACGATTCACCATTTTGGAAATGAATATTTTCTCACACCATCATCAATCTTTACTTCAACATGTTGTTCGATTTCTGGTGTTTTCTTTTCTTTACATCCTTTGCATGCCATTTTCTTTATAAACAAGATATAAATTATTTGCTGACCGCTGTGAATAAACAATTCACATTAAATACTCTGATTGGCTCTTGTGTGTTTGCATATCATCGATTAAATGTGAATGTGCATGAAACAACGGTTCAATCATCATTACTCCATACGATAGATTCGATTTCTTTGAGTTTCTGCATCATCATGTCCGCAACAACCCTCATATTATCTTCAACAGTTGAAAGATTCTGTTGAATTCTGTCAATCAATCTTATGGTGTAATTGATTTCTGATTCGTAACTGCAAGAATCAAGATATTTAACATTTCCATCATCTGGGGTAATGATAATTGCTGGGTAATTAATTCCATCTTCAATTTTGATGTCATGATTGTAAACCGCTCAAATTCTTGCATCATCTCATGTTGCGATTTCAAGCATTTTGTTATACAATGCATCTCATATTGCTTTGAATGAATATGTTGTTGTATCTGTCATTATTCTTTTAATTTTGCATCTAAATCTTCGAGTATTATATCAAGAATTTTGTCTTTATGCTCTGTGAAAGCTCTTTCAAGATAATACTTTGTTTGTGGATTCTTTCTGTTTGAGAATTCTCTCACACTTGCATATGCCAAAGGCGAACCAACCACAACAAATCATTTGCTGATGGTGTTGAAATCGTTTGAAATACTTCTTCTCAATGCTCATGTCAAATATGGTGCATTTTCTTTCGCATTGTTGGAAATCTCTTGTCCAATATCAATCATGATGATTTGCGAAACTGCATTCACTTTGTCATTTAATTGCATTAATTTATTGAAATCTCATTGAACAGTTAATTTCATTCGCTTTCTTGAATAATGGCTTTGTAAAATAATCTTTTACTTCCATCTCGTTTCTGGAATGATTTTACAATGTAAATCACACCATCCACCGAGATCTTATCTCAAACAACAATTCATGAATAATCGCAATATAATTTTTTCATTTTATACACTGTTGCATCATCAAATCACTGTGTTGGCTCTAATGGTTGAATATTACACTTGAAAGATGTTCAAGTTGAACCATATGTTGAAATTCATGTTGTTGCATTTCTCGTGTATCAATAACGAGTTGCTGTTTTGTTATATAACATGCTCATGAATTATTATATTGCCAATGTAAAATTCTTGTATTTATCAAGCAACTTTGTGAAAGAAAAATATAAATCATCTGATGATTGTGATGAACTCTTTGCACCAAATGTGATTTGCTCATCTCACAATTTATATGATGATATTCCAACATGATATTGTTCTTTCAATGCATCTGGTAAATTTCCACAAGCAATCATGATTTCAATCATTGTTAAATCATTTGGAATTGCTGTGCTTTCATATCAAGCAGTGTATTTGATTGTAAAGAATCCAAAATCAAGATTTGAATCAAAACTCTTGAATATTGCTCTTCTTTGTTCTGCAATCATGTAATCTGTTCCTTGAACTCCACTGTATGTTTCACCATCAATCTCTTTGATTGCTGTTACTGGTTTATTCTTCAAAAAGATGTTATATCAAAAAGAATTTACATATATTTTTCTTGCATCGATTGTTTCTGTGTAATCGGCTTCCAAGAAAGAATCAACACCACAAATCTTGTTTATTTGCTGTCATGAAGATGCAAGTATCATTGTTAATATTTCATCGTTTGATGTGTCTGTTGATGCGATTCATAAATAATTTTTGAATTGTGATAATGTTGCATACATTGTATTTCAGAATATTATTTTGTAAATTGATTATTTTGACTTCTTTGCAGTTTTCTTTTCTTCCTTAACAACTTCTTTTTCTGCTTTTTCTCATTCAACAACTTCTTCATATAAATGAGAATAATTTCTCAAAATGCTTTCTGCATGAACTGATTCAAATATTTCTCATGCTTTGATTTCAACTCAATCAACAAGTTGTGTTTCTTTTGAAATGTTCTTTAATTTCATTTGATTCATTTATAAGTTATAAATTCTCGCACGGCTCAATAAAGAACCGTGCAAGATATTATTTAATGGATGGATTAAAGTGTAACATTTATTCCAAGTCCAACAGTCTTTCCAAGTCCAGCAACAGAATTTGCGATTGCAAAACCGAAATCCATTGTTGCAATGATCTCGTAACCTTTTCAAGGGCATTCTTTCAAGTATAACTTTAATGGTGAACCAAATCCGTATTGAACAGCTGGTTTGTAAATACATGCGAAAGAACCTTTTGTGTTGTTTGCAGCAGTTCCATCAACAAGTCCAGAAGTATTTGTTAATGCTGGGAAATCTCTTGCAACTAATACATCAATTCCGAATGCTTTTGCCAAAACACCTTGAACGATTGTTGCATTAGGTCCGAATTTGTCCATTGTGATAACTTCTGACAATGCGAGTGCTTTGTTGTAAACATTTGCTGGCATGATGAATAATAAGTTGTTGAGGTCTGCTTGGTAACCAGCATCAATAACTCATTTAACAGCAAGTAATGAAGCACTTGTGAAAGTTCCAACAGAAACTCCAGTGTTTGCAATACCAACCATTCTGATTCCATTGTCTTGTTGTGTGAAGTATGGATTTCCAGAATATGTTCCGTTTACATTTCCACTTCATGATGCTGTATCATCTGCATTGATTATTAATGCATCAATTGTTCTTCCAGCACTTCTGTTGATTCTGTCTTTGATGATTGCTTCAATATCAACAACAGAATATTCAACTTCTCTGTATGAAAGTGCAACAGTGAAGATGAATTGTCATTGAGAAATTGTAACTTCTCATGTTGCTGGTCATTCTTTGGCTGGTGTGATGCTATATGCACCAGTTGTCCATTCACTGTTTCCAATGAAAAGGTCTGCTTCTCCAATAACTGGAACTTTTGCAGATATTGGCATGTTGTTTCCATGATTTCATGGTAACAAGTTAATTAATGAAGAATATTTTGGAAGCATGTCCAATGCTGGGTCTAATACAACATTGGTTGGAATTACTTCTGCACCAAATCCAGTGTTTGTTGTGTGCATTACTTCATTCGCTTTTGTTTCTTCAACAACTTCTTCTTTAACTTCGATTCCAGAAAGCTCTTTTGCTTTCATGATTAGTTCTTTAATGTTCATTCTTAATTAAAATATGTAATTAAAAAGTGTTTAGGAATTCGCTTTTTTTAAAAGTTGTGCGATTTTCCCATATTGTCATGAATTCTTTGAAGCTGGTGCTTGATAAGAACTTCATGATTGGATTGCTGTGTGTTTAACGGCATGTTCAAGTTGAATCATTACTTCAATTGCTCACTTCATCAATTCTGATTGATTTGCAATTTGTTTTTGCAATGACTTGATTTGCTCATCTTTTTCATCCAACTTTTGATTGAATGATTTCACAAAAGAATTGAATTCAGCAACTTCAATGCTCTTGTGTTCAACATTAATTGATTTGCTCTCTTCAACAACTTCATTGTTGCTTGTTTCATCAACAACTTCATCGTTTGATTCAGTTTCAGAATCATTTTCAGAATCATCGCAATCGCTTGCAGTTGATATTTCAGATTGTTCATCTGCTGGTGTTTCATCTTCAACAACTTCTTCTCATTCAACAATTTCTCATTCAACAGCTGTTCAGATCTCTTTCACTTCTTCAACAACTTCTTCTGTTTTCTCTTCTTCTGGTTGTTCTTCTTCAACAACCTTTTCTTCTTCGCTTTCTTCTTCCTTAACTTCTTCTTCAACTTTTTCTTCGTTTTCTGCTCATTCTTCTTCTGAATGTGCAATTTCTTCGCTTTTTTGCTCATTTGTTTCTTCAATTTCTTTCTTTGTATCTTCTTCAACCATTGAATCATCAATGACTTTTGAATCAACAACTTCTTCTGTTGGCTCTTCTGCTGTTTCCATTTCTTCTTCTGCTTTGAAGCATGAATCAAAACTCTTTACGAGTGCAAATGGATTTGCTGGAACAGAAACAAGTGATATTTCAAACAACTCCAAATCTTTAATCAAATTCGTGTAACTGTAATTTCATTCTGAATCAACATTTTCCATTGTTTCAAAATCGTTTACACGGTATCAAATTGAAAATGTTCTCAAAACTCCATTCTTTAACTTTGAGAAAACTCCATCTGTGTCTTCTGTAATCTTTGCTTTTATGAATAAACCTTTATCATCAATGCTTGCTTCTGTTACATTTCCGATTGGTTTGTCCATATCATGTTGCAATAACACGATTGGATTTGTCATGTATTGCTTTAAAGTGTTTTCGAATGCAGATGGCTCAACAATGTCGTTCATTCTGTCTTTGTCTTTTGTTGAAGCATATCATTCGATTTCGTATGCTTTTGAATCTCAATCAATGATTTCTTTCACTGATTTCTTATCACATACGATTTGAAAGAACTCCTTGTCTTTGATTAATTTAAATTTCATCGTTTAAATATTATAAATTAAAATCTTTTTCTTCTGTATTGCATTGTGCATCTGCAATTTACTCATCATGGTGGCATTTCTGTCATCACACTTTGATATATGTGGTCAATATCACACCATCATTCTTCTTCACATTCCATATGCTCTGGGCGAACACGATTATCTCAAACGGTCAATCGTTTCTTTTCCATCTGGATTCATGCATTTTCTAATGCATCGATTGGCTCTCTGTTTCCGAATTCATATGCTTTTGCTGTTTCTGTAACTGCAATGCTTCTTGCTCTCGGTAATCAAAACAATTTATCATCGATTTTGTTTATCTCTCATTGTATCTCATTCCATGATAAATGATTATCAATTCCGTTCTTCAATGTGTTTATTACATCTCGTTTTGTCGTATGCGATATGCTTCATTTGAAGTTTGAAAGGTTTAATTCTCATCGCTTGCTTGCATATTCGCTTGGTTTCTCTGGGTAATAATCAATTCATTCTTCTTTCAATATCTTTGCGAATTTTCTATATTGTTTTTTGTATCAATGCTCGAATACTTTTTCCAAAGGCAATTCCATGTCATCAATTAATTGCATTATTCACATTGCTCTTCGGAATCACTGCAATGGGTCATCTCCGAACATTTCATCTTTCCACCCTTTTTTGTCTGGGTATAAATGCACATGCTCATTCTGTAATATGTTGAATTCAATACTTATCAAATACACATGATTCTCGTATAGATCTTGAACATTCTCTTCCAAATATTTTCTTTGCTTTTTAAAAGATTTTTGCACGATGCTGTATAATTTTGCTTCTTTTCTCAATAAATTTCTGTAATCTTGTGAAAGCATCTTTTTACATTTCATCTCATGGTAAAACTGCATCGAGTGTTATATCTTCAAGCAATACTTGGTTTCTTGATGTCATCAATTTGTTTGCATTTTCATCATCTGATGGTTCAAGTCATCTTTCGATTCTTGCTTCATTGATTGTTAATATTCAAGTCTGAACATCTGCTCTTTGTCCGTTCAACCATTCTTGGGTTTCCTTTAATTGTTCTGAATCTGATTTAATCCAATACTTTTCAAATATGTCTGGTCTGAACATTTCCAAACACTTATTTAATATTGCATCAAAATCTCTTTCATGTGGTTTAACTGTTCATTCAAGGAATTCTTCTTTTACATTCTGTCCGTTGCTGTAATTTGTATCTTTAATATATCACAACAATGCTTTTGGAACTCCAAATGCAGAACAGATTTTGTCTGTTGATAATTCACGATGTGAAATCGTTTCCATATCTCTTGAAGTCAATGAAATCTGTTTAATATCTTGAATTCATCATCCAACAAGAACTTTGTGTGCATTCTGGCTTCATTTGAATTGTGCTTCAAACTGGTCTTTTGCAATTTGCTGTTCTTCTGCTGTTAAATTTCCATCCAATAACAACATCAAATCTGGTCTTGCACTGTTCTTGTAAAAGCTGTAATTTGTTTTTGATGCTTCGAGATCTGTTACAACATCATACATGATAGATGTCAAAACTCACATTCCATTGATGCTGTAATTTATGTCATCCTCGAATTTGAAATATCAAATTTCTTCAACTGGGAAAACTTGTGTTTTCATTCCATTGTTTGTTGTAACACGGAATGAAGTAATAACACCATCTTGCAAAACTTTTGTAACGGCTCTTGAATCAAGAATATCAAAACGGATTGTTTCTCCGAATGTGTTTCTGATTGGTTTGATGTATAATTCACCAGAAACAAGATAATTTCTCCAAAAATTTACTTTGAATTTCTCGAAAGTTGGTGTCTTAAACAAAGAAAAAACTTCTTCTGTTGCAACATTATCTTCAACGGTCTGTTTATCGTTGTCTAATAAATAAATTCCATTCCTTGCAACCGCTCATGCAATTTTTCTCACACATTCACGGATGTCTGAATTTTTCATGTATAAATCAAAATATGTTGCTTTTGAGAAAACAACATCATTATCAAACAACAAAGAAAGGTCTAATCAATAATTATTTCAAACAGATTTTTTATTGACTTTGTTTATTTCGAAATTGAATAATCTCATGCATGATTATATTCATTTAAACAAAAGCATTATAATCACGGATGCGATTTCACAAAGCTCATTTTTTAATAAAAAACACGGCTTTCAAACCGTGCTTTCATAATTGCTCATATTTTAATTATTTTATCTGTAATCCATACAACTTGAAATTTCTCACTTTGTTGCAATACAATATTCTTGTGCTTCACCACCAACATATATTTTAACACTTCCAACACCATTGATTGCTTTTGATAATTCAACCGCTTGTCATCTTGCAAGGAAATCAACGGAATCATTTACTCATAGATCTGGAACATCGTTAAATGAAATTGCAATTACACCATCATCAATCTTTTCAACCTTTTCAAATGTTGGCTCTTCTTTGTATAATTCGTTAATAGTGTTGATTCTTTCTTGTAATCCATCAATCTTTTCTTCTTCTGGTGCTTGTGTTGTTGTTGGTGTGTAACTTGATGTTGTTCCATCGTTTGTCATTGATGCATATATTCAATGAAGAATGATGAAAGCAAAAAAAACGATTACTCGGAATCGCACTTTCTTCCATATTGGTTTTTGTGATGTTTCTGTCATGTCGCAAGCATTAAATGATAAATTGCTGATAATATAATGAATAAAATTTCTGATTCAACAAAAAAACGATGCTTGCACACCGTTCCTTTGCTTTTACCTTTTATACTCTTCCATGAAAACAAAAACTTCATACAATCCTTTTGTATAAAATTTCTGATGATTTGCAAAAACTTATTTTTATTTTTCTTCTGGTTCAACATCGATTCTTGGCAAATCTTCTGGATTACAATCAATAATGTTCTTTAAAACATCAACATTGATTTCTTCCATCTTTTTGAAATCAAGATTCAACTTTTCTTTTGCATTGTTCATGATTCCAACTCGAATATTATACCATTCTGCAATCTTTAATGCTTGTGCTTGTTGATTCTTTGCTTGTGTAATCATTGAAATCAACTGTTGCATTTGGTTTGCCATTAATTGCATTTGCTCGATTGGTTTAATATCACTTGTTGCATGTGTGTCTTTCTCAACTCTAAATAAACCATCATCCAATTTTGTGAATTGTGGCTCTGGATTAAATTTTCTTTCTTCCATAATATTATTAGTAATAAATTAAAAACTTTAATCTTGTTCGAATTTATCTGCCATCTGGTCTTTCTTTTCTTCAAGGAACTTCCAGAACTCATTCAATGTAATCTTTGTAATCGGTCTGCATGTATCGTAAAGTGATGAATCTTTGTGCAGAAATTCCAATATTAATCTTTCTGCTCATAATAATTCCAAACTTTCGCTCTTGAAAGAATTCCGTTTTTTTTCATGTGCATAATCTTTTGGTTTTTTCATTTAATTTTAAATTGATGCAATAAAAAATCTGTTCCTTGTTTCTGTTAATGTAAACAACATTGAATCCACCATGTCATCGTGTTCCGCATTTGGAAATGTTATTAATTCATCAATCAAATCATCATTTCATGGTGCAAATATAACACGGTGTTCTTCAAACAATATTTGTTTTTCCATTAATCTTGTTGTTTTGTCTTTGATTGTTTTCTGTTCTTGAACTGCCATTCACATATTCGCAAACACTGTCTTTAATACTTGTTGATATGCAACCGTTTCAACAATAACTCTGTTTGCTCTTCGTTTATCGTATAAATTTTTTACTGTTTGGCTCGCTTTTCAAAGATTCTTTTCAACTCATTCCAATCAAACACTTTCCAATATGTAATATCTGTCTTTAATCTTTCATGTAACACAAATTGCGAATCTGTCCGTTCATTCTTTTTCTGAAACCGCTGGATCAACTCCAATTACAATTGAATCGAATTTCAATCATCTGCAATTATTATCTCGTTGAATCATATCTCTTGTGATTATATGCTGTCCGTTCATGTATGGAATCAACAAGTAATTCTGATTGAAAGAAATGCTTCATAATCTTCTTCTTTCTGTTTCAAGTGAAACATATCTTCTTGCAACTTCACGGATTCATTCATTTAACTTTTCTGCTTCTTCATCTGTTTCAACAAAACGATTCCGCACGATGTTTTTGTCTTTATCATATATTGGCAAATTTATTATTACTCGTGATTTGTCGTTCTTGATGTGTTCTTCAAATCTCGGAACAATTCCATCTTCATATATTGTATTTCAAAGGAATATTATTTGTGTGCTTCATGTCGTTCATCACAATACTTCATTCAACATGAACTCGAAATTTTTATCAATCTTCTTTCTGCTTTGGCATGATGCAATTGTGTCAACATCATCAAACACGAGTAAATCTGGTCTGAATTTCCCATCTGGTGCGGTATAATTCTTTCATCTTGGCGATGTTCACAAACTCATTGCTCTGATGTAGCAATTATTCTCTGTAACGAATTTGTCGATTCTTTTTATCTTCTTTTGTCATTGAACCTTGACTGTGTCTGGGTAATACAAATTTCAATAATCTCTGCAAAATCTTTCTCACTGGTCTGTGTCATTAATGAAGCTGTTCGCAATGTATGTTAAATTTTCTTCTGCATTATCGATTGTCTGTGAATATCGCATTATATTTCTTCTTGTTTTGTATGCGATGCACCATGAAACATACATCTGGGCGATGGTTGTTTTTGCACTTCAACGGAATCATTTAAAATAAACATTCTTTCATGATTGTAATGCATTGTAATATTCAATCAAACATTCTGGTGTATCAAAAGAGTAGTATTCTTTGAAGAAGAATTGGCAAAAATCAAAAAACCTTTCTGAAAAATATGCATTTCTCAATGGTTTGCTGTGGATTAATAATTCTGTCGCTTCTTCGTAATTCATTAATTTTTATTTTTCTTTAAAAGCTGTTTCAATGCTTCTGTTTCTTCATCTGTTAAATCATTTCTTTCTTCCTTGTTTGTGTTTTCTGTTTTTGAAATGTTTGTTGGCAATCACATTTCCGTTCTTTTGATTTTCCAGATGTTCATGATGTCGTTGGAATATAACTTCTTTTTCTTTTCACCTTTCTTTGTGGTTTGTTTTAATTCATTGAATTGATCTTCCATCCATTGAAGAATCTCTTCACCCAGCATTTCATATCTTTCCATTTTATTGCTCAATTCTTTGGATGCTTCTTTTCACTTTCTTTTCAATGCTTCTTGATAAATCTTTTGTTTATATTCTTGCTTTTCTTTTCACCATCATTTTGTTGAATCCGCAATCTGTTTATTCTTTGCTGTGTCTTTATTGTATCTTTGTTTCAAGAAAGGTTGAACATCATCAAATTCCGAAAGCATGAATTCCAGCTTTATTTTTTGCCAATCATACTTTTGTTTTCCCATTTGATTATTTCTTTAAATAAATAATTTCTTTCCCTTTATCATTTATCATGAAATCGAATCACAATTCTTTCTTTGCTTTGATTAATTTGCGATTCGCTTCAATGTTCTTTTCAATCAATCTGTCATTCTGTTTCTGAACTTCTTTGAATCTTTTTAAAAGATTGTTGTAATCTTCTTCTTGTTCGTTGATTAATCTTTGTAAATCTGAAACATCTTTTTCGTTTTTCATTTCCTTGTTTTACCATTTAAAATTTGTATGTCGTTTCTTTTAACATTCTTTCGTTCTTTGAAATATTTTTTTAATTCTCATTCTTTGATTCTTTCATTAAAACCTTTGTGTCTTTGTCTGAATAAAATCTTTTCTTCTTTTCCAACTTCTGATTCTGTTCTTTATAGTATGCAATCTTTTCTTCGATTTCCCATGTTCTCAATTCGAACAGTTCTTTATCACATCTCATTTCTTCAACTCTTTTTTGTCCGAACTTCTTTATCATAAACAGTGTGTATTCAATATAATTTCAATTGAGTATTACATTGCATCTCATACATCATGCAAAACAATTATTTTCATCAAAGCGATATTTCAACACTCATCTTGATATGAAATGCATGTTTTGTGCGAATTTGAATGGAATCTTTTTTCAACACAATGGGCATGTAACGATTCAATGCGAATCTGAATCTCTCAATCTGATGTATAAACTGAAAACACTGTCCAATTCCTTGATTAATTTTTGTCTTTTTGGTTTTTTGGCATTTTTTCCCATAACTGAAAACACCATTGAATAAATCAATGGTTCAATAAGGAATTAATTACTTATGCAACCATATAATATTTATTTCAACGGTGTTTTCAAAAACTTATTTTTTTATTTCCCTTTTTCTAACAATGTTATTTTAACATATTATCAATTAAAATTGTTATTATTATAACAATAATCAAAATAATAAAGAAAGAAATAAATGTAATAAACTCAATAAACCTTGTTTCAAACACTTCAAATTTTGCATGAATGTATAAGATGCAAAGATGAAAGCATATTATTAAAAGTAATATGCATAAAATTATTAAAAATATTTTCATTACTTTAATATACTAATATAAAAGTCTGATTAACTATGTCTTAAATGCCATTCACCATAATATTCGTCCCTTTCTTTTTTCAGCTTTTTATTTTCTTCTTCTAGTTGTCCGATTTTCTCGGACATCTTTTTATTTTTTTCTACTAATTCCACAATAAATTTTTCCAGTTGGTCTTTTGTCATTATGTTCAAATTTATTATTCCCATTACTTTAATATACTAATTAAAAACTCAATTGGATTGTCTTGTATTGATAACAAAGCTAGCATATCAAGATATTCATTTTTCGTATTTATGTCATACCAATCCCCATTGTCTTCTAAATTTGCAAAGTTTATCTTATCATTATCGAATAACCATTTGATAAATTCATAACCTTTACAAATTATAATTGCTCGGCTTTCTTCTTCGCATATGTATGATAAATCTGGAAATCTTGAAGCAAAAATATTTTTGTTTTCTTTATCTATTCACCAAACATAATTTCATCTTCAATATTCTTCTCATTTCCATTTTTCATAATCATTAAGATATTTTACAAGTTTTTCCATTCTGATTTGTTTTATCAATTAAATCTTTAATCATTTTTTCTGTTTTCTTTTCTGTGGAATCCGTAATGTTCTGCCAACAAGATTTTTGCAATTTCCATCATTCTTTCTTTATTCTTTGGAAAATTAGTTGACAATTCATTCATTTCTTTGATTAATGCATCTTTATCTGTTTTTTCCATCCCATTCTTTAAGATGTAAATGGCAAAAAATCATCCATAATAATGCAACAATTTGTTGTGTTGTATCTCATCGGATTATTCAAAATCAAAGCACAATAACCCATAAGATATACAATATTGCTCGAACTATTCTCATTATAGATCTATATTAAAATTTAAAATCATAATCCATTATGTAACTTGTTTCCAACATGCTGATTGCTTCTGCATCTCAAACATGATTCGCTGTTTCGATTACTTCTTTGATTACATTATCATTCAATGTTTTGTAATCGCTGTATTTCTGTAATTTTTCTTTCAATTCTTTGATAACAGATTTCAATTTCTTGTTTTTATCTTCCAACTGATGGATTCTTTCTTCTGCTGTCATTACGATTGTTCAATCTCTTTTAACTTCCATCTTTATTCTCACAAATCAAATAAATCTGATAATCTTTTGTTTTCTTCTGAAAGTTTCTTGTTGGTTTCTTGCAATAATGTATTTTGTTTCATCAATCGCATGTTTTCTTCTTTCAAACACATTATTTCTTCTTGCATTTGCTTTTCCTTGTTGTTTTTCTGCAACACATTTCTTCGCTTCATCTGTTGCATGTAGTTTTTAATGTCGTTGGTGTTCATGGTGATTATATTTGTGCATTTAAAAATATTTCATATTCTTTTTTTAATCTTTTTTTCTCTTCGATTAATGCCATCGCTTCTTGCGGTTCATCTGTCATGTAATACTTATCTTCAATTTCTTTTAACATTGATTCATAAACAGATGCAATCACAAGTGCTTCTTCGCTCGAATATTTAATATCAATGATGTATCGAGTTGGATTTTTTATATCTTTTTTTGGTGGCTGATATTTGTTGTATTTTGCTTCCCTTTGTCTGATTGTGATTGCATCTTCCCATGTCCATCATGATTTGATTCTCATCATGAAAGCATTATATGAAACTCCGTTTTCTTCACCTTTGTTTTTTCTGTAATATTCAATGTATTTCATTGCAAGTGTTGGTTATCGTTTAACTAAATAAACCATTCCTTTCATTATCTTGAATCTGTTGCTTTTGGCATCGATTTCTTAATCTGTAATATAAATCTTCATCTTTTTTCCATAATTCGTTTCTGTTCTGATATCTTATCATGTGGGTGATTTTATCTCGCACCATTTCTTTTCAATAAACTTTGCATAAATCTCAAAGTCTGATTCTGTCGATGATGAGATATTCTTCTCAATTCCTTTCATATTTGATGCTTGCCAAACTAACATTCAAATATCATCCATAAAATTCTTTTCTGTATGGTGTGAATACTGGTCTTTGTTGTTTTCTTCTGCTGATTTCTGCTCTGCAATCTTTACATTCTGTCTGCAATCCATCTGGTTTTGCTCTGTTCTTGTAAAAGTCTGAATGTAATTTAACAACTCCACATCTTGGGCATCTTTTTGTGTGTAATGCTGTTTCAGATTGTAAAGTCTTTGTTGCATTTACTTCATCAACTGCTTTTTTAACTGCTTTGTCGATTTTTCTTTGATAAAAGAAGTTTTTGATTCGTTCAAACATGATTGTATGTATAAAAAGTTAAAATGGTTGGTTCATTTGATAATTGAACCATATAATGAATAAAAGAATTAAAACTGTTGTTAATAATGCCAATAAACTGATAAATCTTTCCATTGTTTTTACTCCATGAATGTAAATCTTTCCGTTACATAACTTGAACACTTTTGTCCCTTAATGATTCTTGATGGTCAATAAAATTTCGTTCATCATTTCCGCTTTTGGTAACAATATTCGATTTGAACTTGCCACACACCATCATAATATGCTTGTGGAATATCTTTGTGGTATTTTTTATTCATTTGGCATAATCCGAAAGCATCTCCACCATCTCATCTTGCAAATAGATCTCGACTACCGTTTTCACATTCAATCATCTTTACGAAATCCATTCATCACAATTTAAATGCATATTGAACCATTTTTTGTCTAATATCATTTTGATTAAATCCATCATGTGTGATTCTTAATCCTTGATATTCAGAATTGATTTTTAATTCTGGATTTTTTATTGCAGTTTTCTCTGCATGATTAAACCCATTTCTTCATCAATCTGCTCAATTCTTCATGAATTGGCTGTTATTTCATTTTCCCTTTGTATGTTCCTTTTGTTTCTCTTCGCTTGTGATTCTTCCCATGATTGGATGCATTCTTGCTTTGCATATTCATCAACCCACCAACTGTCTGATTCTTCTTGCTTTTGTGCTTCCAATAATTGGTTTGTTTCAATCAATTGAAGTTTTTCTTTCTGTAATGTGATTAATTGCTCACTTGCATTCACTTTATTCTTTAAAACTGCTGTGTATGTAAATGCGATAACGATTAATCATAATGCGATAATGTTTATAATTGTTTTTTTGTTCATGTTTTATTGTATAGAATAAAAGGTTTCAAAATCTGTTTTCATTTGGCTTGCAACGAGTAATGCTTGCTTTTTATCAATCTTTAATTTCTCCATGAGAATCCATGCAATCTTCATCTTTGCAATTACCCAATGGTGTGATTTTACGGCTCACAATACTTCATCAATGCTGATGCTTTTTGTGATTCCATCTTTATTTTCTGCGAGTATTTTGTTTTTTGTGTATGTTATCATGGTTGTTGTATTACATTGTAAAATCTTTCTTCATTCTTATTTTTACGATGTTTATGTAATTCTCGACTTTAGTTGCCTTTGCCAATAACTGATTTGCTTGCAACTTATGGATTGAGATCTCGGATTCTCTTTGTTTGAATTCCTTTTTAATATGTGCATCTGCTGTTGAATCGGTGTGAATTTTCTTCCCATTTCAATCAAGCATCAATTTCAATTCAATCAACCTTTCTCATTTCTTCACATCGTTTTCCGCTTTCTCTTCTTCAAACAAACTTTTTAATTCAATTGCTTTGCATTCCATCTCTTCTCATAATGCAACCCAATCAAACAAATCTTGCTCGTTTAATCTCAATCACTTCATTTTAAATTCTTCGTGTTTCTTAATCATTGCTTCAACTTCCTTTGCATTGGAATCTTGTTTCTGCAACAATTCTTCAACTTCGAATGTTTCGATTGTATCTTGATTTGCCATTCCCTTGTTTTGAAAGATATAAATTACTCAATTGATGCTCGTGCATCTGCAATTTTCATTTTCATGTCTTTACTCACTGCATAAAACTTTTGAACATCCTTGATTAAATCATCTGATGTTGCGAACTTCTTCAAATATTCCGCATTCCCTTGTAATCTTTCCAAATCTTCTTTATTGAACCATTTTGGCTCATCTTTCTTTTCTTCTTTCTTTGCATCTTCTTTTCATGAAACAGAATCAAAAAGGTCTGCTTCTGAAATTTCCCAACACATGAGATGCAAATATCTTCTTTGATAGCTTTCAATTCATCATAAACTTTGAATCGCATTGCATCATTTCAATTCCAATTCTCTCATTGGTGAATGATATTGAACTGTTTCTTCTGGATTATCGATATTCACGATTGTTAATGTTGCATATTCATTGTTGAATGTAATGTGTGTGAATAATCCAACTTGATTGCATAATTCTGTTATTGCTGGCATAATGTCTGAAAGCTCGTAATAATCGAATCATGCAAATTTATTCTTTCATGATTTCTTCAAATTCGCTTGTAATATCTGTGATTTAACTGATTGAATTTTCTGATAAATGTTTGTTTTCTTTTCTGATGTTGTTGTTGCCATTTGTGTGTTTAATTAATGATAAATGATTATTTTGCTTTGTATCGTTTAACAGCGATTTCCCTTTTTTCTCGGTCATCACCGAATAAATCGAAATATTCTTGTGTTGATTTGAATCCAACTCTTCTCAACCAAATCTTGAACAACGGCTCGGATTCAATCTTGATGATTTGCTCGTGTGTCATGATTATTTGCTCAAACGATTTAAAATGTTTTGATATATTTCCATGTTCAATCTCGTTCATGTTTTTCTTCTGTCATCAACTTCTTTTTGCACCCTTGCTCTCAAATTTTTGTCTGCAATCTGCAATAATGCATTATCGATTTCATCAACTTGTTTTGAGAATATCTTCTTGATGCAATTGGTGTTGATTGTTTCACTTCCGAGATTCAAGAACTTCATTTGATTTGCCATTTTCTCAACGGTGGCTCTTTCTGTTGCTGTCGCATATAAATCACCATCGTTTGTCAAAATGTATGTTAATTCCTTGTAAATCTTTAAAGTGCTTGAATTGTTTGATTCTGCATTCATTCTTCTTTACAAACTTGAAGTAAAAGTGTTAAATTGTCATAAATGTTTTTTGGATTCGTAATTTTCGAACGGTGATATTTATTTTCTGAAACAATTTTTAACACTGCCATCAATGTTTCTTGCCATGTGAATCAATTTTGAACTGGCGGTGATTGTTTAAGTTTTCAAATCAAATTCTTTCAATAAATTCTGTTCCGCTTTTGTGTTCAATCGATTATTCATCCATTAAATCATTTTATGATGTTTAAACATTCATTAATTTCTCAATCTCAATATTCCGTGCTTGCACCATTATCTTCGATAGAAGATAATGTATTTAATTTTTTATTTTTATTTTCTTTTTTATTTTCTTTTTGCTTTCATTCGGTTTCGTTCGCTTTTTTTGGGTTTTTTTCGCTTTCTGTCGCTTCCGTTTCGCTTGTTTTCGATTGGGTTTCGCTTTTTTTTGGTCTTCAACCCTTTTTACCGTTTTCGCTGTTTTTCAAAGAAATTTGTTTTCAAGTATCAATCGCATATTTGATTTGAACCATTAAAGATCTGATTAATGGGTTTTCTGATTCTTTACCATGCAATCAATACTCGATAATTGCTTGCAACAGCTCGCAAGCAGTTGCGGAATCATATTCTTTCAACTCTTGAACTGTTTCCAGATATGTTTCCATGAATGTGAATTTTGCCTTTTCACTCATTTGTAGAACCTTGATTCAGAAAATAAATTGTGTGTGTAGTAGCGATTCACATGTGATTTGAACAAATTAAAACAACCATATGAACCATTGGATGCTTGCGGTCATCCAACAGCTCATATGGTTGCTCTGATGTCCGCAAGCTCTGTTTTCTGTCAAACATTACTCGCTTTCCTTATTGAACCATATTTGCATAAGTAATCAAAAAAGCGAATGTTGTTACACACTCGCTTTCATATGTTTGTTGTTTATTGTGTTATTCCATTACACATACATCCTCGATGTGGTGTGTGTGTGGGAATAATACAACAAGATATGAAATTCAAGTGTGTTATCTTGTTTGACATAATCAAGTATATGAAAATATTTTTATTTGTCAAATTTTAATGCATATTTTTTGCACTTTTTTTCATTACGATAAAAATATAATTGAAAACTAATATTTCAACCATTTTTTTGAGTATGCACCGTTGACATTTAAAAATTAATTTTTATTTTATCATATCAAATTGTGATTTCAACCGTGTATCATTCATGTGATAATATCATTCCGTTGTCTTTGGATCTCTGTGCCTCATTAATCTTGTTGTTGCTTGCTGTGATAAACCAGCATAAACACAATTTGTTGCGAATGCATGTCTTTCCATATGTGGATGGATTCTTCTTGTTAATTTTCAATCTTTCATCAATAAATCCGAATATTTATTGAAAACATTATTCACATATTTTGGTTCAAGCTGATGTCATCGATTCGCATTATCTAATCCAACGAACAAATAATTAATTTCCATGAATCTTCTTTTGGTATATTCTTTCAAATGTGATTCATATTCATGCACCCTTTCTCAAAGTTCTTTTGGAAAAAACACTCGGTCATAATATCAACCTTTTCATAATATCTGGAATTGTCTGTTTTCGCTTCTGAAATTATCAAATGTGCATCTCAACAATTCCGCTCTTCTCAATCATGTTTTGTATGGAATCTCGATTAATAATTGATTCCTTTCTGCAAGGATTGGAACTTCTTCATATAATAATGGTGCTTGCATCATTGCTTCATATTCTTCTTTATGCATCATGTCATATGGTTTTCTTTCTTTTGATATAATTGGCAACTGGTCAAAACTGAATTGCAATTTATATCAAATCGTTTGAAGATATTTAAAGAATTGCTTTTGTGATGTTGCAATTCATGATAATGTGTTCTTTTTTGCATTTCTCTTTTCTCTGTAATTTTCAATGAATGCGATGCAATCTTTCATTGTTATTTCTGAAACATCCACTTCAACTAATCAATATTGATACAATAAAAATTGTCTAAGGTTTAAAAGGTCGTATTTGTAATGAAGCAATACTTGATTTGATCTAAAATTAATATTCTTTTGATAGTTTAAAAAGTCATATATTAAATTTTTCATTTTAAAAAAAGTAATCAAATAAATATTATACGGTTCATTTTTGATTACTTATGCAATAAGTAATATATATTTTGTCAATATTGAAATCAAGATGAAATAGCAAAAATCGGAAATTCCGAATTTCTTGATATAATTTTTTAATAAAAAAAGAAAACAGAACTTGCGGTTCTGTTACACACTTGCAAATATAATATAATAATATATGTGTAAATTGCAAAAACTTATTTTTTATTGTTAAAAAAAATGGTGTAACAAATTGTTACACCACCATGTATGTAAACACATACTATGCGAATTTTTTTAATTGGATTTGAATATCTTCCAATTTCTTTCTGTTCGCTTCATTCATGCTGTGTAATTTATTCTTGAATTCGTTATCGTTTACCATGTGTCGCATCTTTGAATTAATCTCAATTGCATTTAATACCGCTGTTTTTAATTCATTCAATCTTTTGATTTCTTCAAGATTATCTTCTGCAACCTTTGTGTAAAGATATAATCGAGGTCAATAATTTGTAATCTGATTCAATGGATGTTTTAATTCATATCTGTTTGTTTCTTTTTTACCATCAAATGTCTTTCTTCATTTGTATGAATCTTTCACACTTCTTTTTCAATTATTCCATATAATGTCGATGGCATGTCCGTTTGTTTGTGTTCCGAAATCGCATCCATCAAGAATTGCATCTTCGCAATAATCTCTTCAATATGCTGTCGTTGGGCAAAAGTTGGTGTTCATGGTGTATCATTTTTTTAATATTTCATCCACCATATTTGAATGCTTTGAAACACGATAATATGCTATTTTTCACAAATCACCGTGCTTTTCATTCCATCGTTTGCACACTAGATCAACCGCACTTTTAACATACCATCATTTTCATCTCATTCTTCATGCATCGTATGATAATTCATCAACTTCTTTTAATTCATCCAAAGAAAAGTTGTAATTCATTAAATCTGCAACCATTCACATTGCAGAAAATATCGTGCATGAAACTTTACTCCAAGATTGATTTCATTGATTATATTCAAATCTGATTTCATCTTGATTGTAAAGATTTGGCAATGTATCAATATCACCATCACAAAGCAAATAATCTGTTTGCTCTGCACCATCTCATAAACATCCGAGTGTGATTTGTTCTTCCATTATTGGTTTACCTTATTTTTTAAAATCATTTTCTCATAATCGCACAACACTTCGAATAAACACTTTCTGCATGATTCAATTTGCAATCATTTCTCGCATATTCTTAAATGTGCGAATTCGTATCAATCTTTTGTTTCTTCTTTTTCTTTCATTTCAACAATTCTGGTGTGTAAAATAAATCATCATCCGCTTCGTAAAGTATTGTGTAAAGTTCTTTCTTTACTCATTCGCTCAACACTGGCTTTACGATTTCAAACACTTGCTTCAATTGATCTCTTGGATTCTGTTTATCTCCAAAGAATGAATTCAAAGCAACATGCAATCTTCTGTTTATTTTCACCTTGTTTTTGTCGATGTTTGTGTTGTATTTGTTGCGATTACATTTTCACATAATATGATGAATGTCTGTCGCTGTTTTATCGATTACTTTACAAAGTTTATACTGCACTCAATCAACATCCGTAATATAATCAATGCGATTGCGGTTATTGTCCATCTCATTTCGATTTATTCGGAATAAATTATTCCTTGTTTTCAGTTTTAATCAATGAATCAACTTCTTTCATTTCTCAAACTTTTTGTCCGAAATAGAAAGAAATCATTGATGTTACTGCATACGAAAAGATATTTAATATTGTTTTTAATGTTTCTGCTTCAACCATTGAGATTACTGCATAACATGTCAAAAAACACAAAACACAAATCACAATGATAAATGAAAGTTTTGTAATTGATAATCTTTCAAGTCGTTTCATAAGTTCTGAATTGAAACAAAATAAAAATCTGAACGATTTTATATTACTTGTGAATATTTTCCTTTATTCGTTCCAAATCTGTTTGAATCTTTAACAATATTGCTTTTAAATCAAGATTCTCAATTTCTTTTAATCTTCTTTCATGGTCTTTTTGAACCATTTCTGTATGTTCCTTGAACTTTGTGATATTTGAACTTAATTTCCAAAGAAAGAAAGCAACCGCAAGTATTGTTCAAAGATTAATATATAATGATGTATCTGGTGATAATTCCATTCTTTATCAAACAAGTGTTATAAAGAAGTCGGTTGAATCTGATGCAATAACAAATACTTGTGCCAAATCAAATGTTTTAAATCTGAATGTGCTTGTTATTTCAAAAGAATCTGATGTGCTTGCAGTATCATCGATTGTTTCAATAAATATTGAATCTCATGAACCAACTGCAATTTCAAATTCTGATTGTTCATTTGCTTCTCTTCTTGCTTCAATAACATTCAAAACTTCTTCATCGTTGATTAATTCTGCGATTGAAGTGCTTTCTGTTGTTGCTGATAATTTCATGTGTTTGATTGTGAAAATTTAAAAAGATTTTCTCTCTTTTAATATAATCACGGAATCAAAATATCAAAGCTCGATTTTAATATAATGCGATTATTTTGTCCAAAAATGCTTGTGTAAATTGATTTGTATGTTGGTTTGAAACATCGAAATTGAAATCATTCATATTTAATCTCAATGGTGTATGTGCAACCATTGGAAATTCACGGAAATTTCTGTTTGATTCATATCAATATCTTTCCCAATCTGTTCATGCTCGGATTACTGTTGCTTGTTTACCGAATGATTTGCTTGCATGATGCAAGCATGAATCACATCAAAGAACTGGGTATCTTGCACACAAAGAAACAACAAATCTCAAATCTTCCGTATCTAATATGTGGCATCATGCGATTTCTGGCTGTCATTTTCTGATTACTTCATATAATTCATATCACTTCGCAATCAATTTATTTGCCAAATATTGTGCATCTTTAACATACAAAGAACGGTAACTTTTGTCTGCACCAATTGAATCGTTTACAACACTTCAGAATGGTTGGAACAGAATTATTTTATCTTGATTCCCTTGAAGTTTATTCAAGATTTTTTCGTGTTCTGCAAGAAATAATTGCGGTTGTGCAACATTTTCAAGTCATAATTTCTTGCTTGCAATGTTTAATCGATTCACTGCATCGTTGAAGAATTCTGGATCTGTATATGGTTCAAGTTCGATATAATCATTTCACTTGATAACATCTTCAAACAATCTGCGGTCATCCAATCCATGCACACTTTTAATGTATGGATTTCACCAAAAAACAAGTGGTCGAGATGTAACAACTTTCACTGGTTGTTGTTTTGCTTTCTCTGTAATTGCACCACTCATTGCAATTACTCTTCACAATCATCCATCAATACGGATTACAAGTGTTTTTTGTGGCTTTTCATCTCTTGCTTTTTTGTAATCATCAACCGCTTTTTTAAAATCATCGTTGATTTTTTTAATTTCTGCTTCTTTCATGATTCCTTGTTTTATGAAATAAACAAGAATATATTACACACGGATTGGTTTTTACAAAGTTCAAATTTTCGATGTGTCGTGTTGGATGGAACAACTTATTATTTCAGTGCATTTGCTTTGGATTCAAATGATAACATAATCGATACAGTTACAAATTCAGTTACAACGGATTTCGGTTGGCATGTTACACCAAACACATTACTTTATTATCAATTGAATTGAAATGCAAATGACAGTTCAAATTATTGAAATAATGGGACACCATACAATATTGCATGGGACGATTGATGAGATTGATGATGTGCAAGTTTCAATGGTTCAAATTCAAAAATTAATATTCCATCATTAACAGCAGAAAATAATTTCACAATGAGTTTTTGGATGAAAACAACGCAATCATCAAGATGAGAAATTGTTATTTTGTGAGATAATTCATCAAAGACTTTTGAAGTGAGAAATTACACATCGAAATTACAACTTGAAATCTGGAATAATTGATGATGAAGTTGAAACATCATATATTCAACATCAACAATAAATACATGAAATTGGATTCATGTGTGTATTACAAAAGAATGAACTTCATTCAAAATTTATATAATGTGAATTCAAGAAACATCAATGAATTCTTCAAAATCAATGGATTGGACAAATAATCGGATTTGATTACATTCAAATTGAAGTAGTGATCCATATAATTGATTTATTGACAATTTCATTCTTGAAAAAATTGTTCGGAATTCTGATGAAGCATTGAAATATGTGAATAAAACAAAGTCAAAATATTGATATTAAAAAAAGCACCGTAATTGGTGCTTTTCTTTATCATAATAATTTAAAATCACAATTTATTTTTAATCCATGTGTAATAATCAGAAACTTCTTGTGATGTTCGAACTTTATTCTCAAATATCAACTCTCTCATGTTTCAATTACATGATTCTCAATAACTAAATCATTCTTTTCAACACATAACATTTTGTGCTTTCGCTGTTGTATATGTTCAATTTCTCCATGGTGTTGAACTTCAAGATATTGTTAATACTAAACTTCCATTTTTATAAAATTTGAAAGCTGATGAATCTCATGTTATTGTTATTACATTCCATGAGTTTGCAGTAAATGGGAATGTGTAATCACCCCAAACATATCAAAATTGGAAATTGGTACTTGAATAATTGATGAAAGTATTAAAAGAAACATTCTCATTTCTCCGTTCAACCAATATTCTTCTTGCACTTGTTGAACTATTTGTTGAATAATACAAGAACGATACTGTTTGCTTTGATTCTGATGCTGAAATGAATCTTTCTGGTCAAACAGATATTCATCAAGTTGTTCAAACATGTGCGGATTTTACTCAACCAACTGTTGTATAAGTTACACCGCTTGATGTTGTTGTTCTGTTATAATTACTATAATCTGTTATATCATTTTCCAAAGGAAGATAAAGTAATGTGTTTGGTG
>Ga0326511_10000570_pt1 | contig 32319 bp, 27 predicted proteins | sample 0_2496_0518_D_FD_203701 | JGI IMG/M metagenome (GOLD analysis project Ga0326511, IMG submission 203701) | Bovine rumen microbial communities from UC Davis, California, United States - 0_2496_0518 | ecosystem: Host-associated > Mammals > Digestive system > Stomach > Rumen | place: USA...
CACAAACTGAACCCCTTCCACAGCCCGCACAACCGCTGGAAATCGTCCCCATTGCAACAGCTCCTATTGAACCAACTCCCACGAATCCCCCACCAATTGAACCCACACAGCCTGAATCACAAGAACCCATCACCGAACCAACAGCCCCCCTTGAAACAATCCCTTTTGAACCTGAACCCACTGAACCCCCTTTCAATAATTCCGTACCTATCGCCCCCAATGACCCATCAGATAATAGCTCCAATTTCGACCCGAAACCTTCAGAGGGGAAACTCACGGTTACAACGGATGAAGACGGCAAAAGAACAATCTGCTATCAATGGGGTGAAAACCTCACTACACAGGAAATTCAAGAGCATAAATATGAGGAGCTGAAAAATTTCCCCAATTTGCAATATGCATTCCATGATGATAGCTATACTTTTGAGGTGGGAAGCAGTTACAGCTTCACTTTGACGGATAAGGAAACAGGGAAAGTCATTATTATCAGTCATGCGCCGTATTGGAATACATACAGCACCGTCAATTCAAAAGATTACCGCATTGAATTGCTTTCTATCAATTTGAAAAATGCTTATGTGGTGGCAATGCCTGAAACAACGGTTGACGGTGTGACAGACTGCCTTTGTACTTTGATTTGGGATACTGGAAAAAGTGTCGGCATGATTTCCGGACTTTACAGCGACTTGAAAAAATATATTGATATTGCGTGGTCACTGTATGTATATTAACTTGATAATGGAGGTAAATGATGAAAAAGAAATGGATTGCTAGTATGTTAGCATTGGCACTTTGTGCGCAGGTTTCGGCAATTCCTGTCAAGGCTGAACCTGTACCGGACGGGGTAGAAATTGAAGACAATTTCCCTTGGGGCTGTGAAGTTATCATGGGAGATTTGGACATGAGCGGAAAACTTGATGAATTGGACATCAGCATATTGCAGTCCTATCTTCATAAGAGAAGCCACTTCACAAAGGAACAGGCTTTTTTGGCGGATTGTAATTTTGATGGGGTTATCAACATTGTGGACTTGTGCATGATAAAGAAAAATATTTTAGAAATGAGGACAACCCACCAAAATTACACATTCAATTCCTCAGACGGCATATATAAGACCGTGTTCAATGTCAAAACCTACGCAAACGGCAGGAGTATTATCACTGTCACATGGTACGACCCTGACGGCGATTCTGAACAGGTCAACGAATTTTCAACAGTTGATTTGAACCCATTCGAGGATGAAGCCAATTATCACTTAAATTGGGGTGAAAATGCACTCACAATTGAATACAAAAAGAGTGTTGCCGATTTGGATAATGATGGCTTTAACGTGGCAAAATTGGATTATCCCGACAGAACTCCCACACAGCAGACCTATTCACGGGAAATCAAAAGCACTTCTTTCCCCGAAATTACTCAGGTAGATGTAACAGCCAATTGTTACAATGAAATTCGCTACAAAGTCAATGTCAGCGCATCCGGCGAAATCATCTATGATTATCCGAGCAAAGTCGGCGAAAAAATCAGCATCCAGACAGATGAAAGTATCAGTGATTACCATGTTACATTCCATTATAACGAAAATGAATTGAGATGGATTCCCGAAAATAATTTGATTATCGTCTACAAAAATGCTGTGATTCCGTCCGAAATCGACACCGAAAACAATACCATTTCATTTGATGCAGTCGGGGGCGATGGGACTTATACAATGGTAGATGCTTATGAATGGTATCAGTCAAAGGGGCAATCAACAGAGGGGTATCAATACGAAAAAGGCGATTTCACTAATTATATTTCCGATTGGGAACGTGCTGGAAAAACCGGCGATATTATGCAACTTGTCAATAAAGATTGGGTTTTGTCCTGCGGAAAAGAATTTCATGTATCCAATGCGGAACAATTAGCAGGATTTGTCTATTATTGCAACGCCTGCGATTTGACCGACGGAGAAAAGAAATCTGTCAAGCTCGTTCTGGAAGATGACATTGACATTTCCGGCTATGAATGGGCGCAAATCAATGATTTCTATGGCGAAATCAACGGCAACGGTCACACCATCAGCAACATGAAAATTTCCGGCGGTGCTGATGCTGGTATGATTGCAAACGGCTATCGTTCCAACATTCACGACATCAATATCGAAAATGCCGATATTTCGGGAACAAGGGGAGCTGTTGTCATGGGTTATGCAATGTCAAAGACTTGCAAATTCACAAACGTTCACGTTTCGGGGAATATCACCTCAAACAATGCTGATTGTGGTGCAATCGTGGCTTATCAAAATTCAGGCTGTGTCAATTTGGAAAATTGCAGTGCTGACGTGACGTTAAACGGCGAACCGCTCCCATTTTTATCAAGAGAAGAGTACACAGCTTATCATTATCTGAATGACGGCACGGAAGACCTGAAAATTTCCCTTGAAAATAACATCATTTCCAGAGAGGAAAATGCAAATTATGACCCCTCGAAATTGTCTCTGGTGCTGGTGTACAATGGAAAGCAAATCCTTGCGGAACATGGTTTCAAGACAACTGAAAAAAGTCTGGCAGACTTCAATATGCCCTATGTCGGCACATATCAATTTTTTGTGACCTATTCCGCAAACGGCAAGAATACAAGAATCAGTAATATTGTAACGTTTGTTCTGGGAGATGCTTATGATATTGCATTAGATTAAGGAGGTTTTTACAATGAGAAAAAACAAGAAAATGATTGCCCTGTTTTCGGCTGTGTTGCTTGTATTTCAGGCTTTGCCGATTTCCGCAGATGCAACCCACTATGAGACGATTTCGGCATTTTCAATGCCGGACTGGATTCCGAAAAGCTTTTCGGAGACCATGAAATTCCGCAATACTTACGGATATACCCATGTTGAAGATGATATGATTTGTCTTGTGCGCACCAAATCCAAAACCGACAAATACGGTCATTCTATCAATGATGAAGATTATTGCTATTGGTATGATACCAAAATCAATGATGATTTAGTTTCGGAATTGCCTGTCAGCGAAGCGGTTGTTTTTGACGTTGACGAAAAGCCGGTCGCAGTTTATCAGAATAAAGCATTTGACGTTTACACGGAAACTTTCAGTTTTGAAATGCCCTTAGAGGATGACCCAAATTATGAGCAGATTTGTGAAGATTTGGGGATTCCTGCCGACTATAAGAATAACCATTTTTATGAATCTATCATCAGTGATAATTATGATTATGAAGTAACTTTAATTGTACCTCATGAATTGGGAACGTATGACGTCACATTCTTGAAGGGTGACGACACCGACAGGGCATACCCCTCAACAAGCTATTCCTTTGAAGTCGCTGAATCCGTCACCGGAGAAGACCCCATCATTGAAACAGATTGGTGGAGTTTCCTCCCCGACTGTTTGGCGGAGTACCGTCAATTCAGCAATCAATATGGAACAGTCTCAACCATGAACGGCTATATTATTTACTGCGGATATGTGGCACAAGACGGCGGTTATTCCCTTGTCCTGAATCAGACAGGCACGGCGAAAATCGAGGAAATTTTGTCTGCCAGTGTAGCAAATGATTCTATGATTGCCCTTGACCCCGGTTCAAGCTATCCGGAATTGCACGTTTACAAGCCTGTCACATCCGGCACGATTCGCACAGAATTTAATCAGGTTCGCACATGGGAAGAAAACCCCACTCCCGTTGACCAGACTGTCAAAGCCTATGAAATCAGTTCCAACGGCACAATTCAGGAAATTGACGAAAGTCAGGTCATGGAACTGAATCTCGGTGACTGCAATCTTGACGGTAATTTCAGCCTGTTGGATGTGATTGCACTCAAAAAATGGCTTGTCGGGGCTGGTTCACTGGACTGTTGGCAGAATGCCGATTTGAACGGTGACAACAAAATCAACGTCATTGACCTTGCCTTGATGAAACAAAAACTCATCAGCCAAACATCACAAATTCACCCCACCGTTGAAATTCCTGATACAGTCGTTCTCACAAATCAGCTTGCATTAACTCCGCAGTATAGTGAAATTGGCATTGCAAATGGATGGAGTACCATTTCATTTTATGTGAGAGAGAATTATTTCAACTATGACAATTTACAGGAAACAGATGTTCCCTTTATTCAGCTGTATAATGCTGATACTGGCGAAATGGTCGCTGAAATGTATGATGACGGCAACTCCGAACACGGCGATGATACCGCTGGAGACAGAACATGGTCTTGCAAAGCGAAAGTGGATGCCCGTGCAGAGGGACAGCATCATTATTTTGCTGTTGCTGGCATTCATGCAGAATCCGGCGCACCTGTTGAAAGTGTCCGCTCCGAAACCACAACATTGACAGTAACCGAAGTTCCAGCACCTTAAATCACGCTAAGAATTTGAGAAGGCACATGGGATATGTGCCTTCTTTCAGTTTGTTCATAGGAGATTATGTGCAGTATTGCGAAAATTACTAGGGGTCATACCTGTGACCCGATGAAATTGACGGAAGAAATACTTTTCATCCGCATAGCCACAATCAAACGCAATGACAGAGGGATTATATGCCGTTGTCAACAAGAGATATTTTGCATAAGAAATCCGCAAAAAAATGACATCTTGATGAAAACTTGCACCAAACAATTTCTTATACAAGGCACAGAAATGACCATAGCTCAAATGTACTTTCTGACAAATTTCATGTGCATTCCATTCCTGTTGAGGATTCTTGAAAATTTCCTGACGAATGGAATTAAATTCTTCAAAATTGGGTTGGGTACGTTTGACGGAAAGAATTTGAATTTTCTCTCTGATTTTGGAAATCAAAGATAATATATTTTGTTCAAGGTCAGCAGTTGTCACCGGAATGAAAAGCGGTTCTGCAACAATGCTATTGATTCCAATTGTTTCCTGATAAGAAGGAATATATTGTATTTTTGTACAAAGGTAATCAGTGATTTGCTGTAACTGCAATTCGCTGAAATTCCCAATCGTAGCAACTGCAAAAAGCCGTTCTTTCAGTCGGGCGCAAACTCCATGAATGGAGTCAGAAATTTGTTTCAGAATCTTAGCAATTTCCCTGTCATTGTGAATTAAATTTTTTCGTTCATCAAGGCTGGTATCATCAGAAAAAATAGCCGTCCGAATGAGAATTATCATACAAGATTGTCCCTTTGAAGCTTTCCCCAATGCAAATTGTAATTCATGAATAAATCCGGCTTCATTCAAAAGCCCTGTAACAGTATCTCGTTTATCAGACAAATTTTGACATTGCAGGAGCGTACACAAGTCATTTTTCATGCGCAGGGATTCCAGTGCATTGGTTGCAATTTTCAGCCAACTGCTAAAAATTGCATCATATCCGTCTGGTTTATCATATTGTAGGATAAAATGCCCTAATTCCCTCCCTGCAAAAAAGACAGGTGCAAAATAGAGAAAATTCTGATTGACTGCACCAGCAAGCGTTTCAGGGAACAATGCATTTCTCTGGAATAATTGAGGGGCATCTGTCCCCTTTGTTGGACTAATAGCACGATAACACAACATGATAGAATTTCCGGTGTGTGTGTTGTCGTCAATGGCAGTACACCAATCTTCATATAAACATAACCAGATACCTTTCACTTCTCGAACCAAGTAAGCAAATTCCTGCAATACATGAATGTAATCCCCCATAGAACGACAAGTTGTTAATTGTTGTGCAAAGTTCGATTCAAAATTGAAATCAATGTATTTTTGAACCTGTCTGACCTGCTGTAATTCTTCATGGAGCTGATGCAATCCAATTCCACAGGAACAAGTTCCCCCAAGAATCAATTGCCCATGAATGGGAATTTCCTCTGTTTTTTTGCCATTTAGCAGAGAATATAGGCGATTGACCGCCATTTTCCCGACCGTGTAGCGATTCCGGAGATAAGTCGTTAAAATGGGAGAATGTTCGAATCGTCTCCCGATATACTCATAACCAATCACAGTCATAGTTTGTGGAATGGGAATACCATGTTCAAGGAATTTATCACAAATTCCGTATGCCATATAGTCATTAGCACAGATAACCGCCTGAGGAATACGCCGTTTCCCCTCAATATATTCCATTGCCAAATTTTCCCCTGATGTCATCCAAAAATCCCCATAGATAATATTATCTTCCGGCAAATCAAATCCATGCGCCTGTAAAGCATTCCTGCATCCCTGCACACGCTGATGAGATGTTTCCACTCCCTTCCATCCGGTCAGAACATCGATTTCCGTGAAGTGATGGGCTTCTATCAAGTGTCTGGCAATGTCCTCAAAATCCGAAACGACATTATTATTGATGCAAACCATACCTTCCAATTCCGCACCAGTCACCACCACAGGGACATTTCTTTTGATAATGCGTTCATAAATGTATTGTTGTAAATCGGGGTTTAAAATGCTTTCTGCGTTCAGAATTAAACCACTAAGCCTTTCAGAGGTAATCAGGTCATAAATTCGATTTTCCACTTCACCGCCTGCATAGTATTTTTCAAAGCAATCGATATTGGAAAAAATGGCTGTATCCATCCCCAAATGGTGCGCCTGTTCCATGATTCCAGAAAGAATTTGCTTTTGTTCAGAAGTTGCAACTTTTGCAGTAATAATGCCAATTAAAGGACGTTCTATCATGAAAAAATCCCCCTTTCTGTTTATTGTATCATGCTTTTGAGTGAATGTCAAGTTGATAAGCAGAATTTTTGTAGGATAAAAAAAAGCACGGCTGATAATTCAGCCGGCTTTTCTTTTGGGGATTACCTATAAGACAATTAGCAAGGCAATTGTTTCGATTTTGGAGAACGAATGAACATCATCAACAACGAAACCAAATTGCAAATGAGCAATCCGATACTCATCACAATGGCAAACGGTTTCATGACCGCATGGCAGCGCATTGTATCCATCATGCACATATGAACAAAGGTGGTAGGAACAAGCACGACCAAAACAGAAAGAACCATATTCATGACCTGCATAATAATTTTAATAATTTCCTGTTTGCAAAAAATTGTTACCACAGAGCATACCGCCATTGCAAGCCCCAAATACATCATATCCATTTGTGCAGTATGGCAATGCATCCATGTACCATCCTCTTTGATAGGACACGCACGAAAAACCGTCATGACTCCCAATGTAAGCAACACTGCGATAACTGTAGAAATGACCCCTGATATTTTCTGTTTCATGATATTTCCTCCTGATTGATGAACTCAAAGCATACTCATTATACCACTATGATATTTTTTTGTCAATGATTGTTACCCATGTTTACACGAAAAATCCGCCCTGCCTGATGCCGGACGGATTTTTTGAGTATTATTTGTTCACTCTTGCCTGAACATAATCTTGAAGGAAATCAGCAGTTTTTTCAATCCCCAAACGGCTAGAATTGATAGTAATATCATAACCACGAGAATCCCCCCAAGGAAGGTCACAGAAATAATTATGGTATTGCCTTCTCATTTTGTCATGACGTTGGAGAATTCCCCTTGCCTCATCCGGATTGACGTTTCTGGATTCACAGATTCTGTCAATCTTGCATTCTTCATCCGCAAGCACGAAAATTTTTACTAAGCTGTCATAATCTGATAATACCTCATCTGCGCAGCGTCCCACAATGACAAATGATTCCCCCGATTCCGCTTTTTTCATCAGGTATTCAAACTGAATTTGTGCGACATTTTCAGCAGGAGAACTAGACATACCACGAAATGTACGAGTCAAGAAACGATGTCGGGGGACTTCATCAAACATACGCAGTTTGTCAATATTCCCCATTTTTTCAGCAGCGATTTCGTCCAGCAAATTTCTGTCATAGTAGTTGATTTGAAAGCGTTCAGCCAAAACTTTAGCAATCTCACGCCCACCGCTTGCAAATTCACGACTGACCGAAATCATCAATTGATTACTCATGTATTTTCCTCCCTTATTGGTCTTTTTTATATTATAGCACAAAATCAATGAATTGTCAAGCCATTTTTTGTATAATCATACAAAAATATTTCTCAAAGGCGGAATAAGTTTTTCCGATACCCCACAACCTCATTTTTATAATTCAACAATGTGAGATAAATTTCATGTTGCTGGTGTTTGATAGCAAATTCTAGAAAATGGTCAATGTTTTTCTTAGTGATGTAACCCATTGCAAGCAGTTTTTCGATTCTGTCAAGATGGTTCGCAGTAATGAAGTTTTCCATAATTCGCTTGATACTGCGCCGAACATAGGCTTGATAAATTTTCTGTTCCGGATAATATTCCACCATCCAGAGGGCAATAGATGCCCTATAAGAATAGGTTTTCAGGACAGAGAAAATCTTTTCACGATAAGCCAAGTCATTAGTATTGATAAACTGTAATAATAAATGCTCGTCTCGCTGTTCACACCACTGATAATCCAGTTCCACACAAAGTTCCCCTTCCGGCAAAGGGAAATAAAGCTGATTTTTTTGCTGAAATGCGCCTTTTCCAATGAAACCAATATGTTTCGGCATTTCGACACGCTTCAAAGAAATGCACCCTCCAAATGCTTCCATCCCAATGAATGCAAGTGATTTCGGAAAATGAACAGCCCGCAACGAATCGCAGACCAAAAACGCAAAACTTCCAATATTACTTACATTGTTCGGAATGGTGATTTCCTTCAGACTGCGACACCTTGCGAATGCACTTGTTCCGATTGTCTGCAAAGATTCCGGCAGATGTACTGTTTCCAGCTTTTCACAGCATTCGAACATTTCGGACGGAATTTCCGTGATACCCTCTGAAATGGTGACTTCTTTCAAGCAATGGCATTCATAAAAAGAACTATTCTTGATTGTTTTGACGGACGAAGGAATGGTAATTCTTTCCAATTGTCTGCACCCCTGAAATGCTCCATACTCTATGAATTTCACGCTTGGGGGAATGATAATTTCTTTGCATTGGCACTTCAAAAAAGCAAGGGTCATAATTTTTTCGACACCATCCGGAATGGTGAGTGTTTCGCTCAATTCATCTTGTTTGCATTGAATGAGAGCATGATTTTGAATGATAAATTCCGCTGACATTTTGACAGCTCCTTTCACATAATTGATTGCAACATAATTCTATTTTACATGATTACCGACAAAAAGTCAAGCTACAGAATGAAAAAATCTGGTAAGGGGAAATTCCCCCACCAGATTTTTGATGATTTCACGATTCTGCACACATTCCCCAATATCCGCAAATCCCTTAATTCTGTAAGAGCTTTTTCTTAAGCAAAGCAAGGTCAATAATGTTGATTTTGCCGTCGTCATTCATATCAGCATTTTTCCAATTTGTCAGTTTCCCTGCGGAATGAAGCCATTTCTGGAGCATTACAGCATCTGCAATGGTAACATTTCCGTCATTGTTCGCATCACCTTTGAGGTCAGTAGCCTCATTTTCGGGGTATTCATAGTAGAGGGTAATGGTATTATAAGTGACAGAAATATCCGCACCGGTATTATCATTCGAGGAGGACTTCCACCAATCCTGAAATTCGATGAAAGTATCCTTGAAAGTAGTCGTTACTTCCTTACTGGTTTTGTCGTCTTCCAGAATGGTAAATTTCCCGTCAAAATTCACAGTCATATTGGTATTGCCACTGCTGCTCATATTGTACCCGAAAGCCTTGCTGCCCCAAGCCTCGCTGCCATCTTCCAAGACGACATGATTAAAGCAGAGACCGCCGCCGCCACCAATCCATGTTGCACCAGAAGTACAATTCACATCTGCATTGATGACCACTTTTTTCAGCGCAGCAGCATCTTCAACCGGAATGGAAGGATAGCCATTTTTAGATTTTTCCAATTCATCAAATTTGAAAGTGACTTCATTGGTTGTTACTTTGGGTTCTTCTGTGATTTCAGCCCCAGAAGCCTTATCGGAGAAGACAACCTGTGCAACAGACAAAGCGGGCAAATCAACAGTAACAGTATTATTGGTAATATCATTCTGTACATCAATCACTTTGATTTCACTGCTGTCTTCTGTAATAGCATAAACGGTTGCAGAATTGTAAGAAGTATCTGTACCAGAAAGAGAAATGGTTGCATGCTGTGCGCTGGTCATATCCTTGTTGGTGAGTACCATTGTAACGGTAGAATCGTCATTTCCTTCAATGGATGCATAAGCCGTTGACTTTTCCACATCAGAAGTAGAAGCCCCAACCAGAGTATCACCAAATGCACTGCCTTTACCGTCATAGTTGGTATAGAGATTGATAGCGGAAAGCTGATAATCAATATCTGTCGCCAAGGGCCAGAGAGTTGCTAAATAAACATCATTGGAGGCAAACGCACCCAAAGCATCTGCTTCAGCAATTGCACCGGAAACATGATTACCACCACCGAAATTATATTCCGTCAAGGCAAGTTTGGTATTAGGATAGTAAGTATCAATGGACTTTTGAATTGCAGGCAGAACAGGCATATAATTTCCTAAAGCATCAGTAATCCAGCTTTTTTCACGGAAATCTTTTTCGTAAAGTGAACGAGGAGCTTGAACACGAGCCGCAATATCAGCATCAGTGGTAGCAGAATTTTCTGTAACACGATTATCGCCCTGTGCCTCAGAATAATAATGAACGTCGATGGCATCAATTAAGCGGTAGCCTGCTGTCTTTTCAGCCTGCGCCATTTTATCCAGATAGTAAGACAAAAACCAGTCATAAGAAGAATCCTTATCCGGTGCATCAACAAGATTATAGTAAGAATAGACACCGAACAAAGCAAGACCGAATACTTCTGCCTTAGGGTCAACGGATTTAATAGCTTTTGCATATTCTGTTGACTTTTCCACCATTTCCGCATAAGTTGTTTTATCCGTATGCATACGAGGATGAGTAGACCCCCACAAACCGGGTTCATTATCCAAATTATAGCCATTGATACCGCCGTTTTGGGAATCGCCGAGCGTATTAACCAGATAATTGACAAATTCGTCCATATAGACGTAATTGTCTGTGGTATCAGGAGTCATAGAGAAATCAGCATTTTTGAAAGCCTTAACTTCCTTCCATCTTGCAGAAGGAGCAGCTTCATTTTCTGCAACAGAGCCGTCCGCATCTGCGGCAACATAACCAGCCATCTGCACGGTTGTCATTTTATAGCCAACATTATTATCCTTGCAATCCTGTGCCAAATGAAGAGCGCAAGCAGCCGGAGTATTTGCCAATTCCGAACCATAACCATTAGTCAGATAGGTATCAGAACTATGTTGCCAATCCGAACCAGCATTAGAGTAATTATTTTCCCAGTTGTAAGCAGTGAAGCGATTACCGCCCTGACGTACTGCGCCAACAGTGACATTCTCCAGATAGCCGGCATCATTGATACCGTAAATATAAGGGCTGATTTTTTTGTGTTCCGCACTTAGATTGACCGTTACATCCAAATCATAGCTAGATGCAGCATGAACCGTTGGCAATGTGGAAACGACCATAGAAGCCATCATAATGGCTGTTGTCAATGTGGCAAGAATTCTTTTTTTCATGTGGATTTCCTCTCTTTCTTTGGGGGTGAATTTATTTCAGGTACTCTGAAAGCACCATGATTCCATAGTTCAATATTGGGGTCAGTGTATTGCAGATAATTGATGAATGAAGTGGAAAGCACCAGAATCATTTCTAATGGAATACTATGGGTATATCCATAAACACCATCAGCATCATTATCCACTTTCAATTTCCAGATTGCACCAGAGCGGTCAAGCTCTCCCAATACTTCCGCTGTAATTTTTTCAGGGATATGTAACTGATTGGCAATCTGTTTTTCTGACCATAAGTGATTACGTTCTGTCGCACCAAAAAAATATAGAATCTGCAAAGCTTCACGGCGAGAAAGCAACCGGAAAAACTGTAATAAGCGGTCTGTAATTTTGGCATAGCAATTCAGACCATCTTCCGGAATTTTCAAGAAGCAAAAATACTGCATATCCTCATTGAGCCGTGCCAATGCTAATTCTTGGTCAGTTTTCAACTGTGCATACGTCTCACGGAGGAGCTTTTCCGGAATCCGGAATTCACTTGCCTGAATGTTGCTGTATGCATTCATGACAGCATAGAACAAATTCATACAGTAGCTTGTTCTTTCCTGTTCTGGGAGGGACTGAATCGCCTCTGTTATCAATACAGTAGGGTCAATTTTTTCCTCTGCCTTCAATCCAAATAGCACATCTAGCGAAACATGCAGGATATTCGCAATTTTCGGCAACAAGTCGCCATCTGGATAAGAACCCTTCTCCCATTTGGAAACCGCTTGTGGTGTGACATTCAACATACCTGCAAGGGCTTCCTGAGTCAATCCGCATTGTTTGCGGTATTTGACAAGCTGTCCTGCAAAGTTGTTTTTTTGCATTTTGAAGCCCCCTTTTGGTTGTTTTTCATATTATAGCATATTTTACAGTTGAAATCAATCGATTAGTAGATTGCAAAATAAGCCATGAGATGATTTTTTACAAGAAATCAAATTGCAGTTGTATTTATCATACCAGATTTGAGAAAAAAAGTCAAGGCAAAATACAATTATTTTTCAATTTGTTCAAAAGTTTAGAGAAAGGGATTTTCATGGTAGTGAATGTAGTTGACATGATAGCGGGAATGTGGTATACTTTAATAAGAACCCTACAGGCATTTTTCACTACAATTGAATACTGACATGAAAAAATTTCTAAAAAAGAGAAACATCCTATTGACGGAAATTAAAATTTCCGGTATAATAGAAGTAGATTCGATTTTGATTTGATGGAGGTATCAATTTGGAGACAATAATTTCAGCGTCTTTTTTGAGTGCAGATATGTTGCACTTAGCGGACGAATTAAGAAGAGCAAAAGAATCTAATGTCGATATGGTTCATTACGATGTGATGGACGGAGTATTTGTACCAAATATTTCTTTTGGAATTCCGGTCTTGAAAGCCATTTCAAAAGACACAGATTTATTCATAGATGTGCATTTAATGATTGAGAATCCACAGCTTTATGTGATGAATTTTGTTGAAGCTGGTGCAGATATGATAACATTTCACCTAGAAAGCAAAAGCGACCCATTCCGGACAATTGAAGCGATTCATGAAAAGGGCATCAAAGCCGGAATCGCCATCAAGCCCCAGACCCCAGCAAAAGCGATACTGCCCTTTCTGGACGAAGTGGAAAACATTCTGGTGATGACGGTTGAACCGGGGTTCGGGGGTCAAGGATACATTCACGAAATGACACCGAAAATTCAGGAAGTCCGCCAGATGATAGGAAACCGGAAAATATATTTACAGGTTGACGGCGGTATCAATGATGAAACAGCGCAAATTGCACAAAATGCTGGTGCAAATTTACTTGTTGCAGGAAGTTATCTTTTTTCAGCTCCTGATATGCTGAATGCCGTAGAGGGATTACGCAAGAGGGAGGCAAAACCATGAGTAATGCTTCTAGTTGTCAACGCCCAAGAAAAATAGAATATTGGGTATTTTTAGCGTGTATGATTGCAATTGGAATTTGCTATTATGGAATCCGAGCCGGAGCGGTTTATGGGTTATCAGCGTTCACTGCAATTCTGACAGATTTTGTTTGTTTATTTCTGGAAAAAAGGAGTTATAAGCTTGTTGACCTTGCGAATATTGGCATGGCGGTTACAATGAGCATGATGTTTCCGGCAACAGTTCCCTATTCAATTGTAATATTGAGTACCATTTTTGCAATCACAATAGGTTCTCATGTATTTGGGTATCGAAAGGGGTATTTATTCCCCCCTCCTGCAATCGGGTACTTGTTTGCACTGTTTTGTTGGAAAGATGAAATATTGCAATTTCCTGAAACAGGGGAAAAATTGCCATTATTTCATTATCAGGCGGAATTATCAAATTCCATGAGTCATATATTGTTGACGGAAAATGAAATTCATGAAAGCTGGAGCAACATTTTAATGGGGACAATTCCAGCCCCCATGGGTACAGGATGCATTGTGATGCTTTTGGTGGGAATGATTGTATTATTAAGCCGGAAACAGCTTTCTTTGTGGGCATGTTTAGGGTATATATTGGGAGTTAGTGTTTGCAGTTTTTTCACACCGATTTCCATGTATGCGGTATTAGTTTCATGTATGTCATTATTCACGATGATTTTCCTAGTCGCTGACCCTTTGATAATGCCCTGTAAGAGTATCATGGCATACATTGGGGCATTTATTACCGCTATGTTTTCATGTTACTTGATTACATTCAATCATCTTGAATATGCGCCGGTTGTTTCGGTGGTGATAAGTATACCGCTTTGGCAATGGCTTACGAAAGTGGAAGAGAGTTTTCTGGCTGAAGATGTAGAAGAAATGATTCCTGATGAAATCATAGAAGATGATTCCGAAGAAAACGAACCGGAGGAAAATATTGATGAAAAGTAAGGTCAATGGTTTTCTGAATGGGAATGCTGTCTTAGAAAAAGGGATGGTCATAGCCCCAATTGTCATTTGCTGTACCACCTTGCATAATGCCCTGCTGGTATCAGTTGCCTTTGCACTGATAACCTTTGTTACAGTATGCATTTGTCAATTTTATTCCAAAAACTTAAATTATGCAATGAGAATTGTATGTTATGCCCTGACAGGTGCAGCAATGACAATCCCTGTGCTTTCGTTGTGTCGTGCATTACAACCTGATTATTATGATACTGCCGGCGATATGACGGCAATTTATTTGCCGCTTTTATCGGTGAATTCTTTCATTGTATTGTATGCAGAATCCTATTTTTATCAACTGCCCCGAAAAATCATGCCGATTTCGTTATTTTTCCATATCTTAGGTTTTTGTGGGGTTGCCTGCTTAGTTGGAATCATCCGTGAAATTTTGTCATTTGGGACGATTTTAGGGAATGCGGTAGATATGCCGTTATTGATGAGGGGCTTTTCCGCACCATGGGGAGGATTTATTTTATTAGGGATATTATGTGCATTGCACAGAGTGATTTTTTCAAAAAAAGGATGATGAATCATGCAGTTAGTTTCTGCGCTGGTTTCTTTATTGGCTGAAAATTTAATCTTTACCAAAGCATTGGGAACGAGTACCCTGACCGCAGCGACAAAACAGAATTCCAAAATTTCTGTAATGTCGCTGGTGATAGCTGGAATTTCTGCACTTTCCTGTATGATGGCGAATATATTATTTTCGAGGTTTCATTTTTCGGGAATGTTGAAATATCCTTATCAAATGGGATTACCGCTTTTATACACTGTGATTGTTTCTGTGATATATTTGGGAGTTCTCTTTTTATTACAGAAACTGTTAGGAGAAAAATCAAACCAATACAAAAATTATGTGCATTTATCTGCTTTCAACTGTGCAGTAATGGGAACGATTTATTTAGCCTTTGCCCCTGTCCATGTTTCGGAAGATGTAGAGATTCCCAATGCATTTTATATAGAGGGAACGTTATATTCCGGATTCAGTACAACAGGAGCGATATGGTTTGGCTTAAAAAATGGGCTTAGTTTTTTGGTAGCTGCTTGGATGATTTCGGCAGTTCGTGAAAGACTTTATGATGATGAAACCCCTGTAGCATTCCGTGGATTTCCAGCAATGATGATTTTCATTGGCATCATATCCATGGCGATTGATATAATTACAATGTAATGTTGTTGAGATATAGCCCCTTAAAAAGATGGGGCATGATGAGAGGAGTAAACATTAGTTTATGAAATTGAAACCAAAAGGACGCAAAATCTATAGGCAAAAGAAGCCCTTTGAACGATTTCGGGTATTTTTGGATAATACGACAGCTGTCGTTTCTGCGTTATTATTGGTGGCGGTGCTTGGGTTTGTGGGATACAGTGCCGGTGCGCCAATTCTGCAATTTTTGCAGGAAAAAGAGATTCTCAAACCGCCACAAAATACGGCTGAAATTTCATCCATTCCGGATAATTCCCCTGATGTGCCACAAAATGAACCAGTTGTGAGTCATTCCACTGATGTTCATGCAGAGGTCATAGATGAAACACAGCCCCCTGAAACAGAACCGCCCACAGAACCACCAATGGAAATCCCCGAAATTCGTGGTTGGCTTTTAGATACGTCTGACCTTGCCACGGAACAGGACTTACAAAAGGCATTGGAAAGCGTTCCGGAAATGATAACCCATGTCATGTTACCGCTGAAAGTTTCCGGAGGTGATATTTATTATGCAACAAATTCAGGTTCTCCGAATGCTGTGAAAGCAGCCGTTCCATTGAATATCATTTATCAGACCGTTGCAGAAAGAGGGTTTGAGCCGGTAGCGGTGGTGAATCTCTTGGAAGATTCCGTTTATTCTGTAAAAAATCCAGATGCAAGTTACCTGCTGGATGATGGAACTTTCTGGAAGGATGCATTTGGAAATTCCTATCTTTCCCCATTCAGCATTTTGACAGCGGATTATCTTTCTGGAATTTCAGCAGAAATTGAGCAATCGGGATTCACACAGATGATTTGTGAAGGGCTGCTTTTTCCGCAGTTTCCAGAGCGTGACCTTTCTCATTTAGATGCACAGTGCAGTGCTTCTGACCGTTACACAGCACTTGTTGATATCGTGCAGTCAATGCAAAATGCTGCACCGGATATTGATTTCTATGTCCAAATCAGCGGAGAAGCCGTTCTCAGTAACCAAACGGCGACGTTAAGTGCCGCCGACCATCTGGACTTAGAAGCGATTTTTGTCACTGTGAATACAGCGACGTTGCCGGAAGTGAATTCCCTGCGTGAAATTTCCGAGGAACATCCCTGTATTCTGGAATGGCTTGATGTTGAATTACCAGAAAACGAGAAGAGCTATATTCTCTCTGTCCATTCTTCCAATGTTGAGCCTGAAAATAACCAAAATTGAAATGAAGGAGCGAAGACAATGGCTGAAAAATTTACCATTAACCTCAAGAAAATCATTGACGAATTCAAATTAGAGGTTATCTATACCCCGAAAGACCCCTCTGAATTGCTGATTGACGAAAATGATGTCAACAGACCGGGGCTGCAATTGATGGGCTTTTATGAGTATTTCAACCCTGAAAGAATTCAAATTATCGGAAAAATGGAGTTTGCATATCTTTCCACAATTGATGAAAAAACAAGACGTGACAGACTGGAATTATTATTTTCTCAGAAACTCCCTGCGCTGATTATCGCCCGTGAATTGCCCTATTTTTCTGAAATGTTAGAATTGGCGCAAAAATATGAAGTACCGCTTTTGCGCAGTAAAGAAAGCACCTCGAATTTTATGTCTGGTCTGATTGCATTTTTAAACCTGAATCTCGCCCCCAGAATCACTCGTCATGGTGTGTTAATTGAAATCTATGGTGAAGGTGTCTTCATCACTGGTGAAAGTGGTGTTGGTAAGAGTGAAACGGCGATTGAACTTGTCAAGCGTGGACACAGATTAGTTGCTGATGATGCTGTTGAAATCCGCAAAGTTTCCAATATCAGCCTAGTTGGCTCATCACCGGACAATATCCGCCATTTTCTGGAATTGCGTGGCATTGGTATCATCAATGCAAGAAGATTGTTTGGTATGGGAGCTGTCAAGGTGACAGAAAAAATTGACTTATTGGTAGAAATGGAACTCTGGAATCCGGAAAAAATTTATGATAGAATGGGAGTTGACACACAATATGCTTCTATTTTGGGCGTGAAAGTGCCATCATTGACCATCCCAGTCAAACCCGGTCGAAATCTTGCCGTCATTCTGGAAGTTGCCGCTATGAATAACCGTCAAAAGAAGATGGGGTATAATGCTGCGACGGAACTTTTAAGCCGTCTTGGAATGGATATGGATGCAACCGAAACCGTGAAAGATTACGACAATTTCTAAATTTTTACCATTCAGGAGGTAATATATGAAAGAACAACTGCTGAAAATCTGTCAAGATTGGAATGCAACGTTACAGGAACAAATTCCACTTTGTGAACATACCACGTTTCGCATAGGAGGAAACGCAGAATATTGGATAGAAGCCGAAAATACAGGGATACTTTCTGAATTAGTCCGCCTTTGCAAAAAAGAAAATTTCCCTTGTTTTGTGATGGGAAAAGGCAGTAATATTCTTGCAACTGATGAAGGCTTTCATGGGCTTGTCATTCATATGGGAAACGGCTTTTCCGAAATTCATGAAGAGGATGGACAGATTATTTTTGGAGCTGGTCTTTCCCTTGTAAAGGCTTCCAAATATGCAGAAGAACACAGTCTGACAGGAATGGAGGGGCTTTCCGGCATTCCGGGGACAGTTGGTGGCGCATTGTATATGAATGCTGGTGCTTATGGCTATGAAATGGCGCAGATTGTAACAGGGTGTGTTTACATGGACGAAAACGGCAATTTGCAAACGATGGATGCAGATAAATTACAGCTTGCTTACCGCCATAGCTATTTCATGGAACATCCTGATAATATCATTATTTCTGTCATAGTCCGGCTCAATGCTGGCGATAAGGGGAAAATTTCTGAGAAAATGAGAGATTTCCTCACAAGACGAAATGAAAAGCAGCCCTTGAATTATCCCAGTGCAGGAAGCACCTTCAAACGTCCGAAAATTGGCTATGCCTCACAATTGATTGATGAATGTGGTCTGAAAGGCTATACTGTCGGAGGGGCGCAGGTCAGTGAAAAACACGCTGGTTTTGTCATCAACCATAACCATGCTACCTTTGCGGATGTAATACAGCTTTGTAAAGATGTACAGCGCATTGTAAGAGAACAGAAAGAAATTGCCCTTGAATTAGAACCCATCATTTTAGGAACGTACCAAAAGGAGTGAAAAAAATGCAATTAGTCATTGTAACAGGAATGTCAGGCTCTGGAAAATCAACAGCTATGAAAGTATTAGAGGATATTGGATATTATTGCATTGATAACCTTCCACCGAAACTGATTGATAAATTTATCGAACTTTGCGAACAATCCGGCGGAAATTTGGAAAAAGTAGCCATTGCCTTAGACATTCGCACAGGGGATATGTTTTCAGAAATTCACCATACACTTCATGAACTGCGTTCTGAAATGCCCGAACAGTTGAAAGTCATTTTCATGGAAACGTCTGATGATGTTCTTTTGAAACGCTATAAAGAAACAAGGCGCAGACATCCCCTTTTTGACAGATGCAATTCACTGGAAGAAGCGATTCATTCCGAACGTGAGAAGCTCCAGCCTTTGCGTTCAATGGCTGACTATTACATTGAGACTTCTCATTTAAGTACGTCACAATTAGGAGCAGAAGTGCGGAATTTATTCTTAGAAAATGAAAGTGATTCCATGCTTGTCAAGGTCATGTCATTTGGTTACAAGTATGGCATTTCGACAGAATCAGACGTGGTATTTGATGTACGCTGTCTGCCGAATCCCTTTTATATTCCGGAGCTGAAACAGCATACAGGTTGTGAAAATTGTGTCCGTGATTATGTGATGCAGTTTGAACAATCCCAACAGCTCCTTGCAAAAATCACGGATTTGATGGAATTTTTGCTTCCCCTCTATATTGCAGAAGGCAAAAGCCAGCTTGTATTAGCTTTTGGCTGTACAGGCGGAAAGCACAGAAGTGTTACTTTTGCGGAATTAGTGGGGGATGCTTTGAGAGAAAAGGGCTATCGGGTTCATAAATTACACCGTGATATTACGAAGGGTAAGGGGTGATAGCATGTCATTTTCTCATCGTGTCCGTGAGTGTATCCGTAGTACCATCAATGACCATGATAAACGCTTTGCGTGTTTGTATGGAATGCTGTTATATGGGCGCACTGTCACACAAGAGGAAATTTGCCTGAAAAGTGAAAGTTCGGTATTCAGTGCTGTATTTCCGGCACTGATGCGGACGATTTTTCCGTCTGTCCCTTTGGAGATTGAACAAAAGCCCCGAAAAGATGGAAGTATCTTATATATCTATCGTATCATAGGCAATGAAAGTGTAACCATTGTCCGCCATCGTTTCCACATTCATGAAGAACGGCGCATTGATGACAGAAACTTACCTACCAATAGTGTGGGAGCATTTTTAGGAGGGGTATTTCTCACTTGTGGAAGTATCACCGACCCCATGAAAGAATATCATCTGGAATTGACCACACCTACAGAAAAGCTTTGTCAGGATTTGTGCGATATTCTGTATAGTGTGGGGGTTCATCCGAATATCATTCAACGGAAATATTCTTATTGTGCCTATCTCAAAAGCTGTGATGAAATCGGAGACCTGTTGACCTTTATGGGGGCGCAGAAATGCACTCTGGAATTGATTGATATTCAGATTGACAAAGAGGTTGCAAACCGTGTGAACCGTATGAATAATTGTGATATGGCGAATATTGATAAAGTCATTTCCGCTTCCGAAAAACAATGCAGGGATATTCGGGAAATTATTCAGCATGACGGTTGGAAAGACCTTTCCTCTGAACTGCGTGAATTGGCGGAACTACGGCTGGAAAATCCACATTTAAGCTTGCAGGAACTCGGCGAACTGCTTCACAAACCGATTGGGCGTTCTGGTGTGAATCACCGATTTCGCCGGCTTTCTGCAATTGCGGAACATTACAGAAAGGAGCAAAGGAAATGAATTCCAGTGATTTTGTACATCTTCATGTACATTCGGAATATAGCTTACTTTCTTCTGCGTGCCGGATTGAGAAACTCATACAGCGAACCAAAGAAATGGGACACACTGCAATTGCATTAACAGATTACGGCAACTTATACGCTGCCGTTTTCTTTTACGATTCCGCAAAAAAAGCAGGTTTGAAACCCATCCTCGGCTGTGAATGTTATCTTGCAAAATCATCCCGACACGATAGAACATCTTCTGATAATTTCCATATTGTTTTACTTTGTGAAAACAATCAAGGCTACCAGAATTTAGTGAGTCTCATATCCGCTTCCAATTTAGAGGGCTTTTTTCATGTACCTCGAATTGATTTCGAATTACTCCGGAAACACGCAAAGGGGTTAATAGGTCTTTCCTCTGGCATCAATGGCGAAATTGAAAAATTATTGCTATCGGGAAATTATGAAGGTGCGAAAAATGCCCTTCTCAATTATACGCATATTTTTGGAAAAGAAAATTTTTTCCTTGAAATCCAGAATCATTTCACATCAGACGAACGGCAATTATTTCCCCTTCTTGTGCGACTGTCCAACGAAACAGGCATCAATCTTGTAGCAACAAATAATGTACATTACCTTAAAAGGCAAGATGTACAAGCCCTGAAAATCCTGCATTGTATCCGTGATGGAATGACCCTTGACAAAATCAGCAATTCCGATTTATATTCAGGGGAATGGTATCTGAAATCCGCCGAGGAAATGCAGAATATTTTCCGCAGTATTCCGAAAGCTATCGAAAATACCAGAATCATAGCTGAACGGTGTTCAGTTCAGTTGCAGTTTGGAACATTACGGCTTCCGAAATTTGTAAAGGATGGTGTTTCAGATAATGTTGAGTATTTCCGGAAACTCTGCTATAATGGTATGTTGAAACGATACGGAAAAAACCCATCAGCTGAAATTCTCCAGAGATTGGAACATGAACTTGATGTGATTATTGCAATGGGCTTTACGGATTATTTCTTGATTGTGTGGGATTTTATTCGATATGCAAGGAGTCAGGATGTCCCCGTTGGGCCGGGTAGAGGTTCGGGAGCTGGAAGCCTGTGCGCCTATTGTATGGGAATTACGCAGATTGACCCCATCCATAGGCAATTAGTTTTCGAGCGTTTTCTCAATCCTGAACGAAAAAATATGCCGGACTTTGATATAGACTTCTGCATTGAAGGACGGCAAAAAGTGAAAGATTACGTTATCCGGAGATATGGCAGTGAACACGTTGCAGAAATCATTGCATTTGACACGATGAAAGCGAAAGCCGCCCTTCGTGACGTAGGACGTGTATTGAATATGCCCCATGAACTATATGACAACGTGGCGAAAGTAGTTGATTTTCATGACGACATTCAAACGGCTGTCACACATACGCAGGAACTACAAGCCCAATACCAGAATGATAGTCGTGTCAAATCGTTATTGGATACAGCCATTTCAATTGAAGGAATGCCCCGACATACCAGCACCCATGCAGCAGGGGTAGTGATTGCGCCCATGATTTTAGGGGAATATGTACCGCTCATCAAAAATGATGATACCATCATGACACAATACACCATGACAGCCCTTGATAAATTAGGCTTGCTCAAAATGGATTTTTTAGGCTTGCGGAATCTCACCATCATCAGAGAAGCGGAACGCTCCATTCAAAAGAAACATCCTGAATTTTCCATCAATCAAATTCCATTAGATGACAGTAACGTATACAAAATGATAGCAAGTGGCAATACATCCGGAGTATTTCAGTTAGAAAGTGCCGGAATGCGAGGGTTTCTGATGCGTTTAAAGCCTGAGAACATGGAGGACATTATTGCAGCACTTGCATTATACAGACCTGGACCCATGGATGCGATTCCCATTTATATCCAGAATCGGAGAAGTGGAAATATTTCCTATCCTCACCCCATGTTGAAAGAAATCCTCTCCAACACTTATGGTTGTATCATTTATCAGGAACAAGTCATGCAAATATTCCAGAAAATGGCTGGCTACTCTTTGGGACAAGCTGACATTGTCCGGCGGAATATGTCCAAGAAAAAGACGGAGGAAATGGAAAAAGAACGGCAAATTTTCCTATATGGTTCGGGGAAAAATGATAATTGTATTGGTGCGGTTTCCAATGGTGTCCCCCTTGAAACAGCAAACCATATTTTTGACTTAATGGCGAATTTTGCGCTATATGCCTTCAATAAAAGTCATGCTGCGGCTTATGCACTGCTAGCCTACCAGACAGCCTATTTAAAATATCATCATTCCGGCGATTACATGGCGGCATTGATGACAAGTGTCATTCATGATACAGAGAAACTAGCCTCTTATGTGGAGGAATGCAAGAAAAAACAGATTCCCATCAGTCCGCCGAATATCAACACCAGTGAAAGCAATTTCATTTTCAGGGATGGAGTAATTTATTTCAGCCTGACAGCAGTCAAAGGGGTAGGAAATGGGCTTTCTGACAGAATCATTTCTGACCGTATCAAAAACGGAGCATTTGAAACGTTTGCTGATTTTTGCAAGAGGGTTTCAGGGTATGGCATGAATAAGAAGTCATTGGAAAGCCTGATTCAATCCGGTGCATTGGATTGCTTAGACTACAACCGCCGTCAGATGCTGGAACATTATGACACAGTATTAGAATATGTAAATCATGGGAGCAATTCAGAACCAGAAGGACAAATGAGCCTATTTGGAGAAGCAGAAATTTCCCCTGATGGAGGGTTACAGATTTCCCCCATGGAAAATTACCCCACAGCGCAGTTAATGGAAATGGAAAAAAAAGCAATGGGAATGTATATTTCCGGTCATCCTTTGGATGCATTGCAATGGCTTGCAAATTTATGGAAATGCCAGAATTTGGAATCTTTGCAGAATACAAGCAGTCAGAATGCAATGAAAATTCTTTGTACCATACAAGGGGTAAAAAAATACAGAACCAAACAAGGCAAAGAAATGGCATTTTTACGGTTAGAAGATACATCTGGTTCAATGGATGCGGTAGTATTTGCAGAAGTTTATGCACAATATTACCATCAGTTGAAAGAAGGGGCGATTGTATACATCACCGGAAAAATGTCACAGCGTGAGCAAAACAATTTCATTTGTGAAAGTATCCATACACAGAATGATTTTCCTGATGTATTCCGCAAAATGCAATTTTGCATCAAAATCAGCCAACGAAATGGAGATATGGCGAAGTTACAGCAGTTATCACAAATCTGCAAAAATCTGCAAGGGGAAACGGAGCTGATACTATATTTGATGGAAAACCGGAAATATGTACAATGTAAGCCCAGAATTTTTGTGAATGTTTCCGAAAATACCTGTCAGGCATTGAACGCAATTTTCCCGTCAGAAAAAATCGGTCTGATTCCGGCAATATACCGCCATTCTTAGCATTCAATTTCCTGCAATCAAAGAAAAATGGACAGGCTGTGAAACCTGTCCATTTTTTGATATTTCAATTGGAATTGAACATTTTGTGATAATAAATTTTAATTTTATCCACAATTTCTTCCGACTGTGCAAAGAGGGAATCTAAATTTCCATCATTTCTCACGACATAATCAGAATGTTGAATAAAAAATGTTTCATCTAACTGTGCATTCATGCGCTCACAAGCAGCTTCTTTTGTCAAACCGTCACGCTGAATAATTCTTTCACAGCGGATTTCCGGATTGGCTAACACGGAAATAATCAAGTCACAAAAATCAGAAGCTTTACTTTCGAATAGTGTCGGAGCATCCAACAATACCAACCCATAGCCTTTCGCTGAATAACGGTTAATTTGTCTGAAAATTTCTTCTGTAATAAAGGGATGGACAATAGTATTGAGAATTTCCAATTTTTTCTTGTCAGTGAATGCAATTTTAGCAAGGGCTTTGCGGTTCAGGGAGTTATCAGGATTTCTGATACCATCCCCGAAGTACTCAAATAATTCCTGCAAGCATGGTGTCCCCACATCCTCCACATCTCGTGAAATTTTATCGGCATCAATAAGCCCAAACCCATTTTTAACGAAAATCTGAGAGACCGTGCTTTTTCCTGCGCCTGTCTGACCAGTCAACCCTATTACAATGACCTGCCCTTCATTCATATAGTAATCACCTCAAATCCTGCCGCCCTCATAAGACGGTTATAAACGGAAAGGCTAGTTCCGTCTTTTCGTGGACAGCGCACATAAACGGTATCTGCGCCGTGTTCGTCCAGTTCCCTGAACCGCAGAAAGAGAAAATGAGCCTGTTCCCTGCCGTTATCGCCGTAACGCATAAAAGAAACGTTTTCCGGTTCGGGGTCAGAATCGAACAACAAGCACCATGTATTTACATTGGCATGACTTTGTACATAATCCATGAACTTGGAAAAATCATCTGTTTCAATGGGGATTATCTTGGCTTTTGGGGCATAATGCTTGTATTTCATTCCGGGGGAAGCAACCTTTGCATCGGGTGCAATCTGAGAATAGACAGCCTTATCGACATACACATATTCGGCAAAGGGCTGTAAATCTTCTTGGGAAATAATTCCGGGTCTTAGGATGTGAATGGTTTTTTCATCATCAAAGCAAATAACAGTTGATTCCACACCCACCTCACACAAACCGCCATCAATGACAGCGGAAATTCTGCCGTTCATATCATCCATGACGTGCTTGGCGGTAGTGGGGCTGGGTTTTCCGGAACGGTTCGCAGAAGGAGCAGCGATAGGACAGCCTGAAAGCCGTATCAGCTCCCTAGCAATGGGATGGGATGGCATACGAATGCCTACCGTATCAAGCCCACCAGAGGTCACAGAGGGGATTTCCGAACGTTTCGGCAAAACCATAGTTAGAGGACCTGCCCAGAATGCCTTTGCAAGCCTGACAGCAATTTCCGGCACTTCTCTTGCGACCTGATATATCATGTCAAAATCAGAAATATGCACAATCAAGGGATTGTCTGCCGGTCTGCCTTTTGCGGTGAAAATCGCCCTAACAGCATCCGCATTCATAGCATCTGCGCCCAATCCATAGACAGTTTCAGTAGGAAAAGCAACCAGTTCCCCACCTGCAATCAATCGGGCTGCAATTTCGATTTCGTTTTGAGTAAGTAGCTTTGTTTTCATGTTTCCTGCCCTGCCAATCTTGCCGCTTGGTCTGCCGTAGCCAATGCGTCAAAAATTTCATCCAAATCGCCATTGAGAATGCTTTCCAGCCGGTACAAAGTCAAGCCAATTCGATGGTCAGTCATTCGACCTTGTGGGAAATTATACGTCCGGATACGTTCGGAACGGTCTCCAGTTCCGACTTGCATTTTCCGTTCAGAGGCGATTTTATCGGCTTGTTCCTGTTGTTTGGATTCAAACAATCTTGCACGGAGAACTTTCATAGCCTTATCCTTGTTTTTATGTTGACTGCGTTCATCCTGACATTCCACAACCACACCAGTTGGGAGATGAGTAATCCGGACAGCGGATTCTGTTTTATTGATATGCTGTCCACCAGCACCAGAGGAGCGGAACACATCAATTTTCAAGTCTGTAGGATTGATTTCGAATTCCACCTCATCTGCTTCAGGCAAAACTGCAACCGTGACCGTAGAGGTATGAATTCGCCCTTGTGATTCTGTTTCGGGAACACGCTGGACACGGTGAACACCGCTTTCATATTTGAGCCTAGAATATGCGCCTTCCCCCTCAATGGAAAAGCTAATTTCCTTGAAACCGCCTAATTCTGTCGGATTGGCATATAATACCTCTTGTTTCCAGCGGTGTGCCTCTGCGTACATGCTGTACATCCGGTAAAGGGAATTCGCAAAAAGGGACGCTTCCTCACCACCTGCGCCCCCTCTGATTTCGATAATGACATTTTTTTCATCATTAGGGTCTTTGGGGAGGAGGAGAATTTTCAATTCCTGTTCTAATTCTTCCAATTGTTCTTTAGCATCTTCCAATTGCAATTGAGCCATTTCTTTGAGTTCAGCATCTGAACCGCTTTCATTAAGTAACCCCTTAGCTTCTTCAAGGTCATTTTTGGCGGATTGATAAGAACGAAACACTTCAATGACAGGAGTCAAGTTTTTGAATTCTTTCATCAGGCTGGTATATTGTTCACGGTCTGCAATAATTTCAGGGTCAGAAAGTTTCTCATTGATTTCATCATAGTGTGTTTCCATTATCAATAATTTTTCAAACATTGTTTTCACCATCCTGACGGGTAATTTTTTTGATATGCTTTTCGATTTTGGAGCGAGGAATCAGAAATTCCCTGCCACATCCGGCACAGCGTAACCGAAAGTCCATACCTGTCCGGAGTACCAGCATTTCCTTACTACCACAAGGATGTTGTTTTTTCATATGCAATCTATCATTGACTCTTACGTCCATGCTGACAGCTCCTTTCTATGATTAGCGATAGCTAAGATTTATTATACAGCATTTTTTCAAAAATTGCAACTATTCGAGTGAATATTTTTGATAATTTGTGGAATCATCATAAAAATGATGCTGTAAACCTATACAAGGTTACAACTTTTTGAGCAAAATGCCATCAAATTAAGAAATGAAGGAGAGATTTTTTATGAATCTGATGAAAGTCTATGGAGAATTCGAAACAGAAGAATTGGCTGAACTTTGTGCAGGGAGAATCCGCCGGAATGTCAAAGGAATTCACCGCCTGACTTTGCGCCGTCTTTCCGGCTACCGTCCACCAGAAGGAAAAGTGCATTTCACTATGTTACCAGCAAATCTGCGGATGTCAAACTATGCCACCGACGTTTTATATTCAGAAATTGACCCCAATACCATCCCTGAACCCATCCGGCGACAGAACACAGAACTCATGGCAATGATTGAACCAGAAGCCGAAAGAGAAGTTTTTTCCTATTTTCATGCAATGGGAGCTACCAATATTCGGAAAAAGGAATAAATTGTGAAAATATTCTATAAAATAGACAGATATTTGTTACTTTATGGAAAATTCGTCATAAATTCTTCTTGACATTTTTGCAAAAATGTGATAGCATATATAAAGAGAGAGGGAATCATATCATTTTTTTGGGAATGTGGGGGAGTTCTATTCTGTTAAATAACAGCATAGGATATAACAGAACTTTCCTAAAAAATTTAAATTCGGAGGTCAAAATAATATGTATAACATGAATTTCTATCCAGAGGGTGCGTTAATCAATACGCCCGAAAACCAGAACATGATTGCAACACAACAGGGACTGCTTCAGGCACAGGCATCCAATCGCATTCTTGAGGCGAGAGTTACCATGTGTGATGTCGCCCATAATCTTTGGGTAAATCTTCCCAGTATGAAAGGAATGATTCCCAGAGAAGAGGGAGCAATTGGGATTGCAGAAGGAACAATGCGTGACATTGCATTGATTGCAAGAGTGGGAAAACCTGTCTGCTTCCATGTTCTGCGTATGGAAAAGGATGAAGACGGCAACCCGATTGCCATTCTTTCCAGACGTATGGTACAAGAAGAGTGTCAGACACAATTCCTTGATAATCTTCATGCAGGTGACATTATTCCCGCAAAGGTGACACACCTTGAACCGTTTGGGGCATTCGTAGATATTGGCTGTGGAATTGCATCCATGCTTCCCATTGATACGATTTCGGTATCCAGAATTATGCACCCGTCCGACCGCTTTTTTGTGGGGCAGGATGTCCGAGTGATTATCAAAGGATTTCAGGAAGACAGAATTTGTTTGTCTCATAAAGAATTACTTGGTACATGGGAAGAAAATGCTGCACTGTTTCAGACAGGCGAAACGACTACCGGAATTGTGCGTTCTGTTGAAAAATACGGTGTATTCATTGAATTGACCCCCAATTTGGCAGGTTTAGCGGAACTTCGTCAGCCTGTAACCGTGGGACAGAGAACAAGCGTTTATATCAAAGCCCTCATCCCCGAAAAATTGAAAGTCAAGTTAATTCTTGTGGATGTTTGTGGAGAAAGCGGTACTCCCGAACCGTTGCACTATTTCTATGAAGGGAATCACATTGACCGGTGGTGCTATACTCCTCTTGGTGCGTCCAAATACATAGAAACGGTATTTGACGGTGTTTTGAACTGAAATAAGTAACCCCCTGTTTTGGAATGGAAACAGGGGGATTTTGTTATCTTTGGGGCATATAAACATAGGTATGTCCCCATGTGGGTAATTCTGCGCTAAAAATAGGGACAACGGAATCAGACCGTTTTTTCCGGAGGGGATGCTGTTCGATGATAGTTTTTTCATCCCCATAAATAATCGCAGCTTGTCCCACATTTCGCTGAACTCGTTTCCGTTCGATGCAATCAAAATAAGTCAAACGGTAGCTTGTGCCGGTATGTTTAGCGAGCATATAATTTTGATTAGGGTTGATTTTGGGTAAGCCGTTCTGAATAGCAAAAACCTCTTGGGACATATCCCCTTCACATTTCTGCAATTCAAGGAGCTGTTCCTGAAAAAACTCCGTGATTTCCATACCAGACAATTTTCTTCTTGAAACGGCTTCACTTGTAGAAAGCAAGACCTTATCAAATGCATGATGCAGTGTAATTTTGTATTTCACGAAGAAATAGGGGTCTTCTTTTCCGTCAAGAATGAGAATAATTTCATTATTAGTCTGAGCAACAATTTCATGACAAGTCCGGCTTAACGTTTCGGCTTCCAGTTGACTGGGGCAAACAATCACGACTTTTCCGGCAGGATGCAAACGACTGATGTTGGGTTGTTTGAGAATTTTTCTGTCAATGCAGGAACTTTCACAAAGGAGATTGAAAATATCGACGTGACATTTTTCACGAATTTCACGAATTTTTTCACGCTTTTCTTGGGTATTCAAAAAGAGTCCCCCTTTCATTTTCAGGAATGATATTGATATTAGTATACCATATTTTCCTGAAAAAGTAAAGGGGTTTTTTGTGATAATTGGGGGAAATTTTGTGTTACTTCATATCATCTCCGGCACGAGCGAGGGCATTCCATGTGGCGCAGTCAATCTCACCTGTGACAGGTAAAGCGCATAACTTCTGAAATAACTGCACCGCAAAAAGTGTATCATAATCAAAATCACCTGTAATATTGCACTGTGGAAGATTATCGTATTTTTCCGCTAATGCATTCAAAATCACCTGCACAATCCGTACACCAAAATTACTGTCCCCCTGCCGTAAGACTTCATTGGGTGAAAATATTTCCAATGGCAAAGGAACAGAATTTTCCAATGCAAGGTAAACTTCTGCAACTTTTTCCCATGTTGCATGGTTGGTTTCACCAGTTGGACGCAAACCGTAATATTGTTGAAACGCTTTGACAGCCTTGACGGTTTCCGTTCCATAAATGCCATCTGGAATAATTTCAGGAATTGCCGGATTTTCCCGTGATATGAAATATAACATCTGCTGTAATTCGTAGATGTGGGCTTTTTCCTGCTGAGTTGTATACATTTGTATCACCTGCTATCTTATTTTGCCCGAATAGTATAACCGGGGGACTGGTAGGGGCGTTTTTCGTAGCCAAATCGTAAATCGGAATATAAGCCGGCAATTTCATCCCATGTGACAGCCCCTACCACTCCATTTGGTGTCAATCCTCTGTAATTCTGGAATGCAATGACAGATGCTTTTGTGAGGTTTCCGAAATATCCAGTATTCCGGACTTCTGGTATCTGTGGAATAGTCCTGTGAATATAGGTCAAATATTCCTGCAAAATACGAACATAATCATTGGTAACTCCCTCCTGCAAAACAACACCGGGGTATAATTGTGGTATCCATTCGGCATCTTCCACCGGAACAGAAGCCAAAATACCCCCATAAGCTCGGTAAAGCTCATTCCATGTGCGTTCATCCACAATTCCAGTTTCTGGTAAACCGTAAACTGCTTGAAAGGAGCGGACAGAATTTTCAGTCTGCTGGTCATAAATACCAGTAATTTCAATCGGCAATACAGATTCATAATAAGCACCCACAACAGCAAGAAAATACTGCAATCCCCGAATTTGTTCGTTTTGCATATTGGGGGTCAAATTTTCCGTCCATTGCAATGGAAATTCATCACGAGTAATACCTTCAGAATCCAATTCCGCAAGCCGTTTGACACTTGCATAAATATAAGAAATGCGATACCATGTAGATTTATTGACTGTGCCAGTGGGGGAAAGATTAAAGACTTGCTGAAATGTCCGGACGGCTTCTTCTGTAGCGGAATCATAGTTTCCATTCGCATTGGGAATTTTGGGAATAGCAGGGTAATTTCTGGAAATGCGGTTTAATTGAATCTGAATGGTTTGGACAGCTGAACCAGATGAGCCAGCTCCCAACATTTCATTGGGGTAGGACATTGTATTAAAGCGAACAGGTGCATTTCTCACAATTTCAATATCATCTCCATAGTAGTATTGTAAGATTTCGTAAGGAATCAAACCACGGTTTGCGAGGGAAACAGTCCCCCATTGGGAAAGACCGTTACAAGTGACTGTTGTACCATTGCAAAAAGCCGTAAACAGTGGTTCAATTCGTCCGATTCGCCTGACATAATCGTCAAATAATTCATCCACCAATCTGGAAATATTTTGATAGATTTGTCTTCCTTCAATAAATTTCTGGTCATATTGTGTTTCTGATGTAATATCAAAATTATAACCTCTTGAACGATACCATTCTGTATAAATACGATTAAGGGCAAATGTAACAATAGCGTAAATATTGGAACGAATGGCAGTTTCAGGCCATGTAGGGAAAATTTCACTGGAAGTGACATTTTTGATATAATCTGGAAAAGGGAGTGTCACATTGGGAGCATCTGCATCGGGGAAACCTAAATGAACGGTGATATTTTGAGGAATAAAGGGTTCTCCGGTCAACATCCGTCTTCATCCTCCGTTCTTCCTGCTGGATTGGGGTTTAAATTGTCATCAGGGTCAGCATTCAAGGGTAATGGAACGAGCTGAAATGTTTGACGTGTGACGACATCCGCAAAAATTCGCACATTCAAGGCTTCACTCCGGAAGAATCCCTTTGCAAAAATACGAATATCGCAAAGTGAATACGGCTGAATATTTTCGGGTTCTTGGGATAAATTTGCAGGTGGCGCAGGGAGTACGACAGTAGGAGTTTCGCCGTTTTCATTGGTGGTCATCATGTAATTTAAATGGAGTTTTCCGCCGATTTTAGTATAAACAGTAACTCTTGCATCAGGAACAGGGAAAGCACTGTCAGCAGTAGCAGCAACAACACAAAGCATTCCCTCTGCGGTGTTACGTTGTTCATAATTTTCTTGTGCCGACCATTCTTCTGGCAAAATTGGTGGAACTGGTTGGATGTAGGGAGGAATTTCGGGAAATTCGTCATCATCCTGCAATTCTGGATTTTCTTCGAGGTGATTTTCGTCAAGAGCATCATAATCTGATTCAGGGACTTCATCAGAATATTCAGTATCTTCTGAAAGTTGCTGAGTACTTTCTGGAGTATCATAGGCAGTATCGCTGGGGAGTTGGGAATTATCGGGAATCATTTCAGGGACAATTTCAGGAGCAACTTCTATTTCAGGAGTTGTATGACAATTTTCATCATTTTGAATGACCTCTTCAATGGGAGCATTTGCAAAGATTTCTCTTGGCATAGGTCTAGGCGGTTCGGGTCTAGGGGGCTGAGGTCTGGGCGGTTCAGGTCTAGGTGGCTGAAGTCTGGGCGGTTCAGGTCTAGGGGGCTGAGGTATGGGCGGTTCAGGTCTAGGGGGCTGAGGTATGGGCGGTTCAGGTCTA
>Ga0326511_10000571_pt1 | contig 32306 bp, 57 predicted proteins | sample 0_2496_0518_D_FD_203701 | JGI IMG/M metagenome (GOLD analysis project Ga0326511, IMG submission 203701) | Bovine rumen microbial communities from UC Davis, California, United States - 0_2496_0518 | ecosystem: Host-associated > Mammals > Digestive system > Stomach > Rumen | place: USA...
ATCCTGGAGGGGGGTGTAATTTTTGAGACCCCCCTCCCGTACCGAAATTGGGTTATTGTATATCATATTTATGATATTTGGCACACTCCAGAACCTCAGATCTGGTTAAATTAGCCATAAACTGGCAACTTTTTATAAAAGTCTGGTCCATTCAACCTTACAATGTCGTCCATGGCCCGGGAGGTCTCATTAAACACTTCTAATGCTGAGAAGTTTGGACCTGTCTTAGCCACTCGGCCTAGGTATGCATTGGTATAGTAGCCTAGTACATGCTCATCATAGTACATCCACTCTTCGTAATCTGTTCTAGGATCGAATGGATTGTCTGTGGTGGTAAGCATGTATCCTACGATACGCTTGTCCTGACTCATCACATCCTCCTTTCTAGAGTGCACGGTTTAATGTTGATACTGAGACACCTATAACATCTGCCGCTTCTTCCTGTGTATAACCTCTATTCATTAAGGACTTAGCCCTTGCTAAAGACGCTGAGGTTACCTTTCTGTTTTCTCTAGGCATAGCTCGTTCTTTAAGCTTCTTCTCATCGGTGTTCGCTAGTATCTTATCCATAGTGTCTTGCGAAACAGCGTGCGCCTGAATAGCCTTCCACTCACGGTCAGTTATCTCAATGTTACGCTGATCACGTTTAAGAGATCCAGTTCTGACCCGGGCCTCTGCAATAGCCTGGGCCCTTTTCTTTTTCAGCTGGTCCTTATCATTAGCTATTTCTGGGTTATTTTTTATTGTTCTTTGGATATAGGAATTTGCTAATAACTGAGCCTGTCTTTCTCTAGGAGCATTAAGTAACGCAGTATTAAGCTTCTCATTCAAAGATTTAACTTCTTCGGCATAAGTTACTCGTGCTGTCTTATTTACTCTCTGAGGCGGCGTTGCTAAATATTCTTTTCGAGCTTCGTTAGCAAGGGCTTTCATTTTATTAGCATAACCCGCATAATATCTCTCAATTCTAGTATTATCCTCTGAAACTAAAGAATATGCATCTTTCCCATTATAAAAAGCTTCAGTCATTTTATTTGAAACTTCTGTCTTACTCTTGACCTTCACTTTTTCAGTAGGAACTTGAATTCTTTCGCCTGTCGACCGATCTTTATAATAAAAATCACCGTCTTTATTTTTGTAGACGGTGCGTGTTTTACGTTCCGAAAACTCGAAATATTTTTCGCCGGTTTCTTTGTCGGTCTTCTCTTTTACTTTCTTGCTCAGAACCGTGACATTTTTACCGGTTACTGGGTCTTGAATATAAAAGTTTCCGTCCTTGTTTTTATAGGCAGGCTGTGAGTTCTTATATGCATATTCATATTTTACCTCACCTTTTTCGCGATAAGTCTTTGCACCAGTTTCTTTATCAATATCTTGACCTGGATTAAATGTTTTCCTAGTAGGAACATGTGCGTCAGAGCTAGCCCTAGAAATGAGCGTTGATGCGCCTCTATTCTCGCCACCTTGAAATTCCTTCTTTAGTGCCGCTATCTGATTCTCTTCATAAGAACGTCGCCAATCCAAATTATGTTTTTCGGCATCAATAACAACCTGAGCGTGCCTGGTAGCGCGTGCTATTTTATCCATATCAGCACCTTGAATTGTCATATCAGTGACAAGATTGGATATTTTTCCCATTTCCAGCTGTTTATTAAATCCAGTTTTTGGACCAACCTCTGGCATTCCAGGATATGCACGATATTGTTCTTTTGGATCGAATCCTTCAAGACCTCGAAGCTGAGGCATATTTTTGATATTCTGTCCTTTTGTCGGAATAACAACGACCGTGTCACCGTCAAAATCGGCACCAGATAAACGTTCAGCAACTCTGGCATTTATACCTATGGCATTCTTTGGATTTCCGAGAAGACGTTTTCCTTCAGCATTATTGTTATTAACCGTGACAATTGGTATCTCAAACCTTCCCTGATGAGGATATCGAATTAATGCAACTTGCTCTCCAGTCTCATAATTCGGAGCATATACTTCATCATCGCGAAGAGTGGTAAGAGGTAAAATAACATGAGTCTTCTGTCTTGGCAGAGCTGCACCTTTCAACTCAACCGCATCAGAATCACATTCGTCAGCGAATGATAATAGAAGCTTTCTTTTTATAGCTGGATTTGTATATTTGCATAATGTGTCAAACTCGTTCTTCTTGATCTGATATGCTAAATCCAACTGTTGTTTAGCCAGCATTGGTTCCTGCTTAGATAAGAATTGTGACGAAAGGTTCTTTGACCATTTATCCCAATCTGCAGGTTCATTTACGAGATTGCAGGCAGAATATACTTTATCATTGTCATCCTTTAGTTGCTTAATTGTTGACCCAAATGGATTATCAGGATCGGATTTAAGCGGCTTTAAAACTGAATTATCTTTTTCTCCAAGCATTGGTGTTCCAATATGCTTGTTTGTATTAAAACGAATATCGATCCCAGGCGGAAGGTCATCATTATATATAGCCATGCCTTTCAAATAATGCGTTCCGTCAACTGCGATCCTTACTTGTGCATAATCATTACCACCGAGTGATAATTCTCTTATTCCAGGACGCAGTTCTATAACACCATCTTTATCTTTACCACCCTGCTCAGCATAGCAAATATCAATCCTCTTATGATCGATATTTATAGGCGTCTGAATATTACACCAAGTATTTCCGCCATCTTCAGTATATGTACCAAGAGGAGATATGATCTTGTCCTTGTTCTGCATTATCTCCGTATAAGAAACATCATCCTTTGTGAGAACCTTAATCTCAGTCTTCTGCATAGGATTAGTTGCTTGTTCAATGCTAAATGTTGTTACTTTATATCCCTGCTCTTCGCATATAGCTAATGCTGCCCTGAGTCTTTCCTTGGATATTCCAAGTTGTCTATCAACGCCATCTCCAACGTCCAAATATGGTCTACCATTGTCAATGTAGTCCTTTAGAATATCAGCGGTATTCTGATTCTTATTTGCTCGCTCTTCTTCTATTGGCTTAAGTCTATTTGCAACGGTACCCGGAGATAAACCGGTTCTTCGTGCTATTTCCAAGTTACTCAAACCCTGATCTTTAAGTTCAAGGCACTGACTGCGTTCCGCAGCTGTCCGGCGCTCCTTATCAATAGTTTTCCATGATCTAAGCTGAGTTGTAGATATGCCCATTTCCTCACATATTTGAGCTGGAGTCATACCTAAAGACTCATAATATCTGACCTGATCATAATATGATTCGTTTCCATGCTGATGCGGATTTTCGCCAGAACCTTTACGATATCTTCCAGAACCATGCGGGTCTCCATCGAAACGCTGTGGCGTTCCGGAATGAAACAACTCGTCTAAAAATAACATGCTATGCCTCCATCTTGAGATTGTTGATGCACTTATCGAAATATATGATCTTGTCCATGATCATAAATATCCGATCATTTTCGGGTTCATGAACTAGGACTTCATCAGATTGATATATACGCAGTTCCTTACCTATATCATTTGGCTTTATGCCATACTCAAGGCAAAATAAAGCTGTGTAAATCTCAAGCTGAGACATCGATGCTGGCGAGCTGCCAGTCTTCAAATCGTGGATTCTTAAAAAATCATTACGGAATGCAATTGCATCAGCAGTGCCGAAACAATTCTCGGAAAAATATAAAGGCTGTTCCGGAGTCATCTTGTAGCCTATCGCATCATTAACATATAGGTTGAGCGTCTTCTTCTTTTTAGGAAGCTTCTGCCCAAGGCTTATACATTCGCAGGCGAAGGCGTGTAAACGAGTACCCATTTGAACAGCCTGATAATTCTTGTATGAGGATATAAGCTTATCCTCGTCATAGTTTATCCAGTGGTATTTACTTGCGCTTAGAAAAGCGTGTTGACCTACCAGATTTGAATGCGGATTGAAGTTCACGTAATACCTCCTCTTTGTTCTCTGGAAATATGAATCTTGAGAAGGACATCTTATTCATTCGTTTCACGTAATATGATTGGTTAGGACGTGCTGGAGCTGTCGCTGATTTTTTGCACTCTAACGCAGCCCACCTCTTACCATAAAGAATAAGTAAGTCCGGAATTCCCTGAATATAATTCGGGTCATTCTTAAGCACTATGCATCCTGGGAACAGTGCTTTCAGTTCTTTAATAAGGTCGCCCTGAAATTTGTTCTCTCGCATTAAGTACCTCTTTCCGCATACAAAAAGAATAGGATAGGCACATTTTGTCTATCCTCTCTATTATATGCATTGTTTATTTTGAGCCTCTAATTATTTGGTAAGAAGCTTAAAGTGATAGCCTTTGTGATGGGACTGGACGCCATATGCGACTCTTCTCACATTTGAGCGGTCTCCGCCAATGGCTTCTGCAGCTTCCTTGAAAGTGTCAAATATCTCTCCAGTTTCTACGACTACAACTGGAGGATGGGCTGGCGGCTTTCCAGGATGCTTCTTAGAATATGAATCACTATGCATCAAATCCCCTTTCATTAAAATTCTTTTTTCTTGATAAAGCTTGATGTATGGCAACATCGATTGATGAATTGGAACGAATATGATAGTAATATAAATCGGTGTATGGAGTATTCCGTCTATCGATTCGACCGGCAGCCTGAACCGCAACTTTATAAGAGTAGTTCTGAGAGTAAAAAATTATAACGTTTGTTGATGTGCAGTTCCAGCCTTCAGCTCCAGCTGTATACTGAACCAAATATAACCATGATGAAGTGGTCGGTATCTGCTGATGCTTATGACCATTCCATTCAGCAGTGGTTATCCCTAAAGATTCTCCAAGATCTCTAAGTATCTCCAACTCATAATCAAAGTTGTAAAATATAATCACTCTTGGATTCTCAGAAATAAGTTTCTCCACTGCGGCTATACGTTGAGGATCAGTATTCACTATTCGCCTAAGCAAATAACACAACGACGACATATCTCGAAGAGGTTCATCCTTAAAAATATCCCATCGTTCTTTAGTAACAAACTTATAAGTCTCTCTGTTGTAACCGACTGTGATTTGAAAATGGTGCTGCTGTGTTGGCTTTATATATTTCATGTTCACCAATATAGCTTTACGCAATCTCAATAATCTTCCAGTCTCAACGTAATGATCTACCTTTGGAAATTTAGCAAATCTACTGTAGACCACATGCCGTCGAATAAATTCAGTTCGATTCTTGTAAAAGCCGTTTGCTATGAAAACCGGAATATAATCCATCCATGTGTCTCCAGGAGTGGCGCTAAGTAATATCCAATTGTTACTCTTAGCAATCTTCAGAAATGCCTTAACCCAAGCACCAGACCCAACAAGACGCTGTTCATCAAATATAAAGAACGAATCTTTTACTTCGGAATACTTTCCTATGTTATTCCACGAATCTATACAAATATCAATTTGGGCAAAAGGAAAGGGAGGAAATTCATCCTCCCACTCCTTACTGTCCCGCTTCTTGGCCGTAGTGATAATATACAGATTTTTGGGCGTCTTCATCGACTCCCCATTCAGTCCGCCTCCACATTCCTTAACCGTAAAATATGCTAAAGAAGTTCGAGATTTGCCAGAACCAACACCGCCGCATAATATGGAACCGCTTTTCAGTTGTTCAAGCGCCAGTAATTGATTATCGTCAAGTTTTACGCCCAATTGATATCACCACCTTAGAAAGGAATATCATTCATCTGCTCTTCCATAGCAATATCCTCTTCGGAATATGGAACGGACGAGTACTTACCTCCGAAATCTTCCTGAATTGTCACATACATAGTCTTGCAATATGCCTTAACTCCGGCTTTGCCGTTTACGTTGTAATTATATGGTCTTACAATAAGATCAATATTCAGAATCTCAGCATCATCGAGAAGTCCAACCTGCTTCTCTGTGAGAATAGTCTGATTGTTACCAGATATCTGAACGATCTTCGGCGGATAGTTCTTATACTCAACCGCCACCTGCAGAGTATGGCCATCATACTCATCCGGCTTCACGTTCCATCCATCCTTAGCGAGAACCTCCGCAGTTTCATCATCTAAAATAAGGCAGAAGTTTCTTCTACCTGCAGGATTGAACTGCTTCTCCTTACCTGCAAAATTACGGTATTTGATTCTCGCTCCTTCAATCGTAATATTATTGTGTGTAGCCATTTGTATTGCTCCTTCCTTAAGATATAAACCACTCATAATCGCCATACTGAGATATGGCTTCTACAGCATCATCAACCATGTCGAGATAATACTTCACATCAATATCATTCTCTTTTCCAAGCGACTTAACTACTTCTGACTCAAGCCACCGATATCCCTTTGTTCCGCCTGCAGCGTAATACTTACCATCTTTTTCTCTCATCAGAAGACCACCACCGCATCCTGATTTTATAGGACAGAACTGACCGGCTCTTCCTACGAAATGATAGTCATGTTCATCTTCACCAAGCCCTTCATTCATGTCCAAATATAATGCGGTAGTTACAGTCTTGGTCTCACATTTATCCTTAAATTCGATAGGGTCGTGCGAGAACAGTGTCTTAAATATAAATGGTACTTGGAACTGAGTTCCTGTTGCATCCCATTTACCCGGCATCTTCTCATTCTTCTCTGGAATATAACCGTACTTCTCTTTACACCACTCGCCTTCGGCATACTTCGCAATATAGACTGCGTCGTTGACGAGGCACATACGATCGTACGTAGCTTCGTGCTCAAACGTGTAACCATATTTCTTACCGAATTCCATAACGAAATCAATGATTCCTTGATCTGCATCAGGAATTTTAATAGAGTCTGTTTTAATATGCGCAACTGTGTATCCACGCTTTTGTACCTCTTCTTTCAAATCGATCATAAATAAAGCCCCTCGCTTGGCAACGATGTTGTCAATATTACGAGGATCTCTCAATTTATTCTCGAACTTAGCGGCAGTCAGACCATATACGGAATTTATAGCTATCTTAAGCGCATAAGCTAATGTCTTTGCCTGATCCTTGTTCTCCAAATATGGTTTGAGCTTTCCATCAAATAGATTACCAGCCGCATCATAATCACCATGCTTGATAAATATACGAGCCTGCACAAGCTCAGCAAAATTCTTGGTATATGGACCAAAGATATTAAGATTAATCGCGCTATTAGGATGCATACTTGCAATATCCAATAGAGCCACATCTTTATACATTCCAGGCTCAGAATATACATAACCGCCTTCTCCTACCTCTTCATCCTTATACGTCGACTTACCGAACTCGAATTTATACCCAGGAAACATTTCACTGAGGTCTGTATATACGAACTTCTTCTGCGGATTTGGATCTGTGCCGACAATCAGTCTTGTTGTGTGGCTGTTTGTAGTGCTGTTAATGCTAAGTCCAGAAATATCAGCAAGAATCTCTCTTGCAACAAAATCCTGATGTCTCGCATTCCACACTGCCTCCGTTGCTACTACGTCATTAACGCAGTAATCAGCAACTAGTGCCCACATATCTTCTGGCACCGGTTTGTCCCAAGGGAGTCCAAGTTCCTGATGATGAATATCAAGCTCTATCTCCCACTTCTTCAGACTCTGCTTCTTAGAGCAGAAGTCATAAATATCCGTGTACGAAATGTTGTAAGCTTCGAGAAAGTATCCATTGCTGCTTCCGCTCACAATCCTCTGCGACAGAGAATATAATTCATCATTCTGGTACCCAAGCATCCTCGCATACAGAATATGATTGTCATACCTGCGGTTGTTAAAGCCTACGAGTCTGAAGTTATTAACAAGGTCAGTAACCTCTTTAGGCGTAGGATTTATCATCTTAACTACTTTCTTCGCCCCAAGAGCTTTCCAGCAGACAACAAATAAGTTGGCGAACACTTCCACATCGAAAAATACGATTGGCTTTTCTTTCTCCGGTTCTGCGTTCTCAGAAACAGCCTCTTTCTCCTCAGAACAGAAATGCATTTCAGTCACAAGATCCAAACACGCACTAGCCTGATTAGTACTGTTATTCGCGAACGCTAATATCCTTGGCCTAAGGTCTCTGACATCATATGTCATACCAGACTCATAAGCATCCTGAAGCACCTTAAATATAAAGTCGACCTCGGGCTTAGTAGCGCCATGATGCTTCTTTTCAAGACAATCAAATATAATAGTTCGTATAGCCTTCTCGTTCTTTACCGTCTCGAAATTAACCATTTTCTTCGCTCCTTTCATTGGCAATCCCGAATTAATCTTCTTAATTGGTAAAGCATTACACTTAGACAACCTCCTCCTAAGAGAAGCGTTGCCCGAAAATACTTTTATCTCGATGTTCTCATCGAACACGCGGCTAAGCCTAGAAACATCGCCCCCATAAATATAATGGAGATGAATTCCTTCACCTCCTTTGCTCAGTTCAGCATATGTCTCCGGCCACTGTTCTGCCGCTTTCTTATTTAACTCATAGGATTTATTCCCATCCTTATCTTTTATGTCAAAGTCAATGACAATATGATTCTCTGGAACACGGACGTAATGAAGTTTATGCGTATCTAAATCGCGCAATATAGTGTCCACATTCTCCCATTTCTTCTTAGGCTTCTCAGAAGCTGTCGCATATTGAGCAACGCAATTCGCACACTCCTTATCAAATATAGATTCCTGTTCACTCAGATCGAGCCATGAAATATCCGCTTCTTCTGCAGGTTTATCATTATTGCTCTTCTCGCTTGTAAACTTGTTTTTCTTAAATCCGAAATATGCACTATACAGACTCTGGCCATCAATTCTCGATCTATCCTTATAGTCATCATAATATGTTTTGAGTTCTTCCTTAAAAGTCCTCTTCATCATAGGATGACCAATATTGGCATCAACGCAATATGTCTTGTATAGTCTCCAAGCCTCATTAAGGGTCATCGGATCTGAATTTGTAAAATCGAAGTAATATTCTTCGATGAAGTTGTACATATCATTTGTCGCGCTTATCATCGAGACTGGAATATAATCATCATAGTAAGTCTTGTCCTCTTCATAAATATCAAGACAGTGCTTAGCTATCGCTCCAAGCTCGAAACTTATCTGATTCATCAAACGATTATACTTTCGCTTCGACACAAGATTACCAGACGGGTTCACATCGATAAGCCTTCGAATTATACCTGACTTACTATCGGTTATCTTTACAGGCCTGTTCGTGCCCATCATAAGCATCGCCTGAAATTTATCGACATACTGTGATTTGAATTTAAGATCCACAGTCATCTTCTCATGAGAGACTATGCTGTTAAGTCTTGTATTATCCTCGATTCTACTAAGATCTCCATCGTGCTGAATCGCAACGAGAGGATTGTTCTTAAATGGTTCTAGTACGAAACTCGCAGAGCTTGACCCAAGGGCCTTGGCATCGAACATGGAATAATATCCGTCAAACAGCTCCTGCACAATATTAAGAACCGTCGACTTACCAGTACCTGACGAACCATAAAATACAAGAAACTTCTGAAGCTCCTTTGAATCGCCACTGACTATTGAACCAATAGCCCATTCGATCTTATGCCTATCCTCTGGAGAATATAGTGTGCCTATCAATTCGTCCCAGGCAGATATGTCGCCTTCTTCCAAAGCGTATGACAATCTCTTACTTGCGTAATCTTTTTTGTTGACCGGCGTATTCGAGAATATAATCTTCTTGTCCAGAGCGTGATAATTATCGATAAGCTGCTTCTGAACATACTTATGCCACTTATCGATCATACCCGAATCGACATCCCACATATGAAGAACCCTCGCTCCCTCATACTCAGGATGGTCTTCCTTATACTTATCAAGCTCGGCATCGATCATATCTACCGCATCATTCTGACTTGTAGACCAGAGCCCCTTTTCTTCGTTCCAGATAGCATAAAAATCACCTCCGCGAATCATTAAATCTTCGCCCGATTTAGCCACAAATTTTGGATAGATTTCAAGCAAACCTTTCTTCCCAGTTCTGACGCTTACTCGTAGAAAATCCATCGAAAAAACGCCTCCTTTCTAGCAGGTGTGTGAATTTGTGAAAAATTTTCTTACTTTTATTAATTTTTATTATTTTTTTCGCGTATAAGGGTTAAGTATAAAAATAAAACGCACAAATTCACACAAAAAGTGCCATTTTTTACCGTTTTTTGGCCTTTTTTGCCTAAAAATCGTAGTTTTTTGCTAACCAGAACTGCACTTGTCTCCAAATATCTGTCTCCGAAATGTCCGTTTTTTCAAAATTTTTCACACAAAAACCCCGATTTTGAGTTTTACACACATTTTTCACACACTTTTTCACACACTTTTCATCCTCAAAATTCGGGCCCCAAATATGAACAATTTTCCAAAACCATTCGTCAATTCCTATGTCAAAATCAGGCATAATTTCGACACGGATACGCCTGGCCAGAGCGATCAGCATCTCGAGCCATGAGCAGGCATCATCCACCCACTCACCATCGTCGTACTGATACTCGGAAATATAATCCTGCCTCAGGTCAATTCCATCATGCGCACGATTATTATCTCTCGGCACCGACCAGGTAAATTCCGTGTCATAAAGAAAGGAGATGAGATTGGAATTTCCGCTATGAGTTTCAAGATCAATCAAATCGCACAGCCAAATATAATAGTTATCTGGCCATTCGAAATGTTTATAAGACCTACTCATAGTAATCCCTCCGTTTAATCGTCACCAAGCAGCATGCTGTAGCTGCCAAATACTTTCGAAATCTCATAGTCTTCCTTGAGCTGCTCATTACGAATATAACAGCAACTCTCCAGCGAGTTCTCAAACGACTCAAGATTTGCTGTACCGACCGTGTCGACGATACTCACAACTGCTCCTTCATCATCTGTGTTCTCGCCCTCATCAACCAGAGTTCCGTCGTCCATATAATATTGAAGTTCCTTCTTCGCGTATCCGAGTGTCGGCTCATCAAAGTCATCAATGTCTATGAAATATGGCTTGATGATGTCCTCTTCGCGAGGATGGTCCTTCATCGCAACATCTGTAGATGCGGAAAATGTATGATACTGAAAAGCTTCGCTAGCCTCAGGTTTTGTAATCATTCCCGATACAAATATAGTTTGCTCGTCCTTCTCAGTTTTCTTTTCCGGTTCTTTCTTCTCTTCTGTTTTTCTCATAGCCCTTTTCATCGATTCAATTTCAGAATCTGCCCTTTCAGATTCTCTCTTCTCAAAATATGATTTGGTACAAAGGACGCCAAGCCCGGCACCGACGCCCAATGTACCTATATAAGAAAAGAGGGTAAACAGTTTTTTCATGATGTCACCTCTAAATCTTATCAACTATAACTCCGTCAAGCTTCGGATCAATGAGGATCTTCTCAACGTACTCATCAGTCATCTCGTCATAGACCCAGACCTTACGAATATCCATAGCTATCTTGTCAGCATCGCGGTCCTGCTTTCTGGAAATATAACCACGAACGAATGCTCCAGGAACTTCATCTCTGTCAAGTCCGAACGCGTCCAGAATCTCGAACATCAGAAGGCTGCCGTTACAATATAAGTTGTCAGAGCACTGGTTCTTTAGCATGCCTGCGATAAACATGTTATGGTCTATGTCATGTCCGACATAAGACCCGCATCTTTCATCAAATATAAATGCGTCACCGCTGAGTTCGCCGTTGATAACCTCGGCACCTTTGACTTTCTTCTTTTTCTCCTTATCATCCGTCCTTTCGATTATCTCAATATCTTTAGTGCGGATGTTGTTGTAGAAACGCTGCTCCTCTTCTTCTCCGACTCGTTCTCTCATGTCATCACGATAGCGCTTTAATATAGCTTCCGAGCCTCGAAGTGCGGTGAAGAGTTCAACATTCTCCTTTTTAAGCTCTTTGGCTGATTTATATGACCCGCCAAGAAAATACGCTGTAATCGCCAATATTGCGGCCGTAGGGGCATAGTTAGCGCCCACCTTGCATGCTGTCGATAAATATACTTTTGTGAGTTCTCTTTTATAAGCCTTAGCGTCGTCGATGGTCTCAGTGATTGCAGCGCCATCGTCTGACACCTTCTCGAGTGTAATGTGCTTGTCTTTTACTTCCTCGACCTTGGCATTGTGCTCGTCCAAAATATCCTCAAGATTCAGAGTGGCGATACAGGCGCTTACGATAGCTGCTCCACCGCAGATGCCACCAAATATAATTCCGAGTTCTGCTTTATGCTCGCTTGCCTTTGCCGGCAGTTCCATTACTTTTGAAATAATACTCATGATTCACTCCTTTAATCTAAATGCTTCATTTTAGGCAGATTCAGCAAATATCCGCCCCTTACTCTTTCGACTGATGCACCGTTCAGATCTGTCCAACCCCAGTTGTTGTCTGTGAAGTTGCCTGAGCGGTTCAGAATATCATTCAAATCAGCCTTAGTTACGATGTGGTATTCCTCAAATATGACCAGCATCTTCTCAAGAACGAGTTCTGCAGGTCCTCTTTCGCGAAATATAAGTTCCTCTTCATCCGTACGTTCTTCTACTCGTCTTGCGCGAGTTCTTGTCTCGGATGATCGGCGACTGCTGTTCGAATAGTTGTTGTAGGAAATATAAGTCTGGTTGTTCTTGGAGCTTGACCTTCCAGAGCCTCCGAACAGGATCATGTCCAGACCCTTATTAGCCATATCGAATATGGTTTCTTTGATTGCAGGAATCAGAACGTCATTTATCAGGTATGATCTGACGTCATTAATGTCTCCATTAAAAAGAATATCGCCCAGTTTCTTACCGACTGAGCGCTTCCTGCTTACAAACTCGTCCCCGTTGATCACACTTTCAACTTTCTTCTCTTTTGGGACGTCAGGTTTGTTGTCGTATATAGTAGGTAGATTCACCTGAGCCATAGAGCCTCCTCCCATGTGGCAAAAATATAAGTCTTGTCGGAAAAAGTAAGAGACCATGTAAATTTTACGATGGCCTCCAACTTTACTTATTTGAGGAAGTCCTCTTCAGGTTCATCCTCTTCTGTTTCTTCTTCAATTTCTACAGGACTATTATCTTCGTCTGTATCAATAACAGGTTCTGCGTCGACGACTTTAACGTCGATCTTTTCAAATATAGCATTAACCTTCTTGCAGGCGTTTTCAGCCTTCTCAACATTCTTATGAATGCCAGATGCTACTACTGCAGCGACCGCTGTAGTTCCGCCCCACTGAGCAACCTCAACACAACACTTTTTTACTGTGCTGAGATTCTCAGGGGTGAGCTTCTTTACAGCTTCCTCGACCAGTACTTTTGCTCCAGCGCTTCCTGCTGCTGTGAGAAGAATTTCTGTGCCTTTCCAAATTACTGCTTCTATTGCCATTTTGTTTTCGCTCCCTTCTTTATTCAGCGTAGAATATAATAGTGGAGGATCGAAATTGGTTTATCCTCCATTATATGGGTTGTAATTCTTGCGAGTTATGTAGCAATTGGCGAAAAATAAAGAGCCTTGTGTAAGGCCCTTTACTCTTGGATACCATATTAAGTTGTTAGAATATACCTATTCTGCTGACTCCTCAGCCTTCGCTTCTTTCTTGGCAGCTTTCTTGTCCTTATGATCTTTGACTTTCTTCTTTATGAACTTGCGTCCCTCTACGGCTCCGACTGTAGCGCCGATTCCGATGAGGAGACCAAGACCCACAAATATGAATCCAGTCTTGTCTGTAGGTGCTTTAGCTACCTCATTAACTGTAGCGTCAACTGTTTCAATGATTGTTTCGTTGTTAGTAGGCATTTCTATGCTCCTTTCTTTGTATAGAAAAATATGTGTGTATACCCTTCATTATATGCGTTGTAATTTTTGCGAGTTTTCGGGCCAATCCTCTGGTTTTATTCTGATTACAGGCTCGTCAAGCGAAAAAATAGAAGCCCGGCAGAGTCTGTCGAGCCTTCTATTTAATTCCTTAAGTTCTTTGTGTATTGCCTGTAATTCCTTATCGGTGCTGGAATTACTTGCCATAGTTTACACCTCCGACCATCCGGCGAGCTTACTTCCGAGATATAAGTTTTCATCGTCGTCCTGATCTTCTTTGTATTTCAGATCAGGGTCGTTAATCTTCAAAGCCGCAACGGTTCTTCCGCTCGCAAGTTCCTGCCAGACAAATTCCGGCTCAATGATTCCTGTAAGCTTCGTGCTCCATCCAACTTCCATATCAGCGGTGGATGATATCAGGTTGAACATATCACACCATTCATCCTTGCTGATGAAATAGCCATTGTTGATGCGATCGTTCAGTCTATTTACACGTGCTTTGATGTCTTCCATCTCCATATAAATATACTGACCGGTCAGAAGGTCCAGAAATACCGTTCCGCCATAAGCAGGCATCGGTTCCGGTGCATTCTTGATCTTGTCTTTTACGATCTCTTCATGCATCTTATCGACTTCCTTATCGCCAAATATCTCTCTGGCTTTAGCGTCGATCTCCTTTTCGTTTGACTCATACATACTAGCCAGCGCAGCTGCCGCCGCATAACGCTTTTCGGATTCTGTCAAACCCGCAAATGCGCATGCGATAGCAAATACACCTGCTGTGATGCACGGCGCAAATATACGCGCGTAGTCTTTCCAGGTTATTTCTGCTCCTTCATCTCTCAACTTCTGGAATTCCATTCCAGCTTTGACCGCGAGAAATATACCTCCAGCAGTAGCTCCCGCAGATACTCCGATCAATGCCTTTGGCATGTACTTTCCTGCGTTAAATGCTATTGTCTTTCCGATCTTGAATAATTCCTGTTTCATTGTGTTTCTCCTTTCTTCGCTACACAAAAATATGGAGGACAGGAATTTTATCCTCCATTATATGCCTTGTAAATCTTGTGAATCTTTCACCACATCGGCGTCCAGCTCCATGTTGAGCATGGGCTCGATGCTGCAGCGAAGAATATAAACATCACCCTCAGGAGCGTCATCAAGTCGTTCAAGGTTTATCTCGAACAACTCTCTCGCATAGAACGACTCGTTCCAGTAGTGATAGTCGGCATATGATTCATCAAGGAACCAGCCAATATCGCTGCAGATTGGAAGGTTGTACTTTGCATTCTTGAAATGCTTGAGCAGGAACCAATACTCTACACCGCTTTCCTTTCCGAGTATGCGATTCATCTCGCGTTCGCAGTGATCTATCTCCTTTTGTGTAGCTTCGAAATATTGATCGGTGATCGGGTCATAAATAAGGAACGCGTCAGAGTTCTTTCTCTTTGGAGGCGGGTTCTGAGAAATATGCTCCCTGATTATTGCATCCTCAACGCTCCTGTCATTCTCTTCGCCATAAAGTTCACGATTCTTTTCGCGATACTCCTTAAGGTGCTTCTTGTACCATGCGGCAACGCTTACTGCATTAGCCACCTGTGCAGAATATCCATGCATTGATGTCATGAAGCATCCTGTGGCAAGGATTGTCGGAAGGCCGACCTTCAGACCGTAATACTTGCCGATGATCTCCGCCTTTTTCTTAAGCGGCACGGACTTATCACAAATATACTTCCGTCCGTATCCATCCTCCGTAAGCTCGAATGTTCCGATTATGCCTCCTACTGTGGCGACACCTCCGAACGCCATACCCATGCCCATTGTGATGTGGGGCATTACGTCTTTAACCTTTGAAATATCCATCGTTGCTCCTTTCTGAAAATATATGCAAAACAAAAAGGGCCATGTAGACCCTTCGTTTTAGGAATTGTAAATCTTGCGAGTTAGTCCTCGTCAAATAAGGCGCATCCCTGCCTGCATCTAGGATAATCTCCTCCGCAGGCACGACAGCCCTCCGGAATATAACCATCGTCATACTCCTCTATAGAAGGTGTCAATCCGCCGCCAGCTTTTTCATACCTTTCGGCTTCCTCAATGTTCTTCCTTATAAGTGGGCTAAGACCCCAGTACCATTCGTCTTTTTCCATAATTCTCCCTCCTTTGGAAGAATTATAGCACTTTTTCCCTACTGCGTCTTCCTTACTTTAAATATAAGATAGTCTGCCACAGGGAGTTCTTCGAGTGGTATGTCGATTTGCATTTTGAACATGTCGTCTTCCGGGTTGGTAAGATTCACAAAGAAATATCCATCCGGGCGTCTAACCACCCAACAAACGAATGAAAATATAAGGCCTATCAGAAAGCCCATAATGAGCAACAACAGAATCATCTTTGTTTCGAGCATTTCTCCCTCTCCTTCTTTTCCTCCATCCTGCTGCAATTACCGGATATCACACAGCATGCATAAGCCGATACAAGAGATATCGTACATAGTATTAGCAGGACGATTTCAACTATCATATGCCTAGTCATGTCAGACTCACCCCCGATAAAGTTTTCATTTTACTGCATTCTCTACATGTCAGATCGCAATTAGTATATCCTTCCGGACCGAGTGTACACTGTATTGCCCAAGCACCCTTTTCGTCATCCCATGCCTGATCCGAAAACCAGCAATCAAATGGGCTCATCGGCATTTCATCTACTAGAATTTTCATCGTCTATTCTCCTTTTCAATCTCCGCTTTGCAAGTCTACGATTCATTTTCTTCGCCTTGCTCCAACCTCCGTGATTACTCGCCCATGTCGCAAACCACCTCGAAAAGCGGTCTTCCTCAGTTAGTCGCTTTAAATCACTTCGGCTACTCATCTCTTCCAAGCCTTTCAATCTCTTTTAGTGATAGGGGTTTAAACTCTAATTGATCTTTTGGAACGGATATAAATGAATTATCTTCCAATTGAAATAAGTACACCTCGGTACCATTAGAATCAGTAGCTTCAAGATATTGCATCTTCTTCCCCTTCCTCTGACGGTGGCTGATAGTCTCGAAATTCCTTCTTCAGCCTCTCCACCACTTTCGGATTCTTGCTGAGATATACGTCTTCCATCTCGCAAAGAAAAGCGATATTGCAGGCCAGATGCCAAAGATGCGGTAAACCTGACTCAGAGTCAACGGATCTTGGATCGTCAAGGTACCCGAGAAAGTGTCTGTAAGCCGCATCTCTATATCGTTCTGGCTCGACTCCTCTCCAGTTGTCAGGTCCTCCGTCAGGATACTTATTGTTTCCATATTCCCTAATGGCTGCCACGTCCCAGATGATTCTTCTAGGTACCAAAGACAGCTTTGCTTTTCCGTAGTCTTGCTTGGCATGGTAGTTCACCTCCTTTTTCTCAGTAGAATCCTCACTCATAGCAAAATTCTTTTTAATGTAATCCAGAATATATTCATCAGAGAATCCATTATGGGAAAACTCGCCACACTCAGGGCAATAGTACCTATGCTGAACCGGATTACTCACAAGACCTACAGATTCATCACAAAATATAAATGCCCCGCAGATAGGGCATTTGATATCGGTTTCTCTAACCATACTATTTTGGGATTTAACTATCGTTTCTTCTTGTGCGATATAACTATTGGCATATTCTTGCATGTCTTCGTCAGATTCTGCTGCGTGTGCAAATCCACAGCCTGGACAGACGTATGTATACTCTATAGTATTCGACGGCGTTTGGCGGTGGAGAAAGTACTCGTGGCATTTTGGACAAGTTATTTGAGTGGTAGAAATGTCATACATAAATATCACCTCCTAACATTTCACCTGTGGTGTCCCGAGCGTACAGTTGCATATACCGGAACCGCCATTTGACGGGTGATTGCTGCAGGATTTGCATGCATCGGACATTGGCCAAATTTTCTGACCATCTTTATAAATAACTATTGGATCCGGGTCAAAGCAGCTTTCACACCAACTACTGTTCATCTTCTATCTCCTTTCCATACGGACAGAACCCATTGCCCCCAAGTTCGTCTCTGAACCTCTGGCACCAAGGGAAATTCATTCTGCAGTTTTCGCACTGGACAACTTCCAAACATTCCAGATTCTGTCTATAGGCGCACTGAGGAGCCCAGCAAGATCCAGGTAAATCCTCTATGAATGCCGGCTCATTAAGCTTGACTATATATAATTTATGATCCCCAAGTTTATCCACGAATTTGTTGACTAATTCCCTTTCTATACTCTTGGTGACATAATCTATAAAATCGGAAGGATGTTCCCTATCGAGATACACCTTGTCGAATATCTGTTCAGCACGTAGAATCATTTGTCTTCCTCCTTCATCATATTGTTATAATCTGTAAGAGGCTGATAATCATAAGCTTTTTCAAATTTACGATTATCTTCTAAGATCTCCTTTGCTGCTTTTCGCCCCTTGATCTTCGCGTAAATATCTTTCATGATCTGCTCGAGATCATCTATCTGTGCATATGCTCCAAGATCCATTACTGTGATGCTCCTTTCATAATATCGATTATTTCCTCGTAGGTTTCTTTGACAACAACTGCACTTCCACCAAAGTCAATAAACGTTCCTCCGTTTCGTCCATCCCAAGGATAAAAGAAACATACATTATCAAAATTAACTAGTACTGGTATAGTTTCGTCATGATCGCTATATTTGTTTAAAAACATGAATTTCATTTCTTCTCCTTTACAGCAACCTTCATAGCCTCACGGAATATGTTGTTGTAGTTACCCTTGTTGCCGAGCATTTTCTTGAGATAGCACATAGCTATGCCAACCTCATCTTCCCATACATCCTCGCTGGAGCATCTAACTGTCGTTTTGGTTCCGTCTGTCCAGAGAATCGTAGTTGCTGGCCCACAGAATATAACTTTCTTCGGATGTGGTCTGCCATCCTTTTTCATAGCCGGTACATTCCAGTATTTAGTCGTTGGATAACAATCGGCAGTAATTGCTGTGGAATCCAATCCTAATAGTGTAATATTATCCACCGTCGTCTTATCTCCAAATATAGTCGTCATCTGAACAACCTCCTTACAAGCTTCTTTTCCTCTCTGTTGCGGAATTCGCGATCAACCGAGCGATTCGCAATGATGCGTCCGACAAGTATCCCGATTCCTGAAATATCCAGACCTGTCAGTCTGAAGTATCTCGCGCAGCTATCCTCGTGGACCAGCTCCATAAATATCTCATCATTCTGGCGTACGCATTTGATGCTCTCGATGTTGCTGATTGGTAGTGCGTATGCTGCAACCGTGTTGTTTACATAGTCTTCGATCTCTCTATAGAATTTTCCTGTGTTAGTTGGCATGATTGTTTCTCCCTTCAAAATATAAATCGAAGAACTCCACAGTTCTCCGATGTCTTTCTTTACCAGTAAGTGATGTGTAGATTCCTTCTACAGTCTCATCGTCTATTCCGTACTTTCTTGCCATTGCCTGAATCCAGATTCTGTCGTTCTCTTTTCTTAGCTTTTCCACTTCCATTTCCCTGCTCCGTCGTCGCTGCCGTGAATAACATGTCATAAAGTGCTTCGTTTGTAGCTTCATCATCTATAAAGCCCTGCGTAACGTTTCCCGGTGAAAATATCATCAAATGCATGTTGTCCTCCTTAATAAATCATGTCTCTTGTGAATGTGTATGGGATCCCATACTCCGACTCGATTCCTTCTAATTCATATCCATACGGGGCACCACCGAGGATACGCGCGCTGTTCTTTGGCCTACAGACTCTGGAAATAGCTGCTTGTTGACCGTTATACTTCATCATTCCAGAGGTTACCGCCTTATCGTCTTTGTACAGGCGGATAGTCACAACACTTCCTTTTCTCAAATATCTATTGTCATTTGCCATTATTATTTCTCCTTCTCGGTGGACGCATTGACATTCTAACGTCGTATCCGGCTTCCCTTAATAAACGATTGTAGTAGTTAGCAAGACGAGCCTTATCTGTACCCGCCATTCGAATATGGTTCTCCGCGTCATATGGATCGATACCTGTCTCGTCATACACATCTCCGGTAGTAAGGTCCAGTAATTCGCGAATATAACGCCATTCAGACGCTTTCCATTCCAGTATTGTTACATTCATTATCGATACCTCCTAAGCATTCCTATTCAGGCCCAGCACTATTTTTAATCCGCATCCCGGACAATAGTTATAGTCCTTGGCGTACTGCTTCGGGATAAGAATTCGACATTTTGTACACTTATAAGCTTCTTTTGAGCCATTAAATGTGCTGTAGAACGCTGGCTCCAACGTTGTTGTCGGTGGTCGATACTTAGGTATGTCCGAAATATAACTTTTGTATTGTTCGAGCTCACTCATCCATTTCTCTTCCGGATCAGGGTTAAAGTTCAGCGCCTGTTCACGCTTTATGACGTCCTCATTTCTCATTCTCATTACGCGTCCTCCTTCTCTTCGAACTTCACAGGAATCTGGCTTCCTTCTCTGGCGCCAACCTCCAGGCACTCGTTACATGGGTCTTTCCATCCATCAAGATCCTGGTGCTTACACTTCTTGCAATATGCCTCGAATGCTACAAACTTCTTGTTCATTTCAGTTCCTCCCGTCTTTTTCTATCACTACTACTGCAGGGTAATCTCCCACTCTCTGCGGTTCGTACTTATGCTTCAGGTACTTGGCTCTTATCGCGTTTCTCTTATGCAGCGAAATATACTTGTTAGTTGTGCGCGTGCATCCGGCCATATAGCCTATCCCAAGACCGACGCTGGCCGATACGGCCGCCACGAATATGTTATTCATTGCAGTACCTCTTTCATCTTATCTGTCACGCAAAAGCTTCCATTACATAGAATATAATTGCTTCTTCCGCGTCTCCGTCTCGGCATCTCAACGAGGTTAAATTTCTTGACTATTCTGTCACGAGCCTCTGTTGAACATCTAATTACTACGTCGGGAGTTCCTTTACGTTTACTTTCTTTTCGATAATCAACGTATTCTATATCCCGCATCTTTTTACAATTCTCCACAAAAATATATAAGTATTCACGATCTGTGTACTTATCTTCGATAAGATGTCTATACTCATCAAAAGGATCTTCAATAAGCCGAATGCACATAAATACGTTTCCTGTTTCCATCTCTTCGCTCCTTTCTTTTGCTAAAAAATATAAAGGAGCCATGTAATTCATGACTCCTTCTCTTCGATAGAGACGATAAAGTCTCCTAATGTCTTTCGTACAAGATCCTTCTGATTCTCACTCATTCGGATCAAATATATAACATCTCTTCCCTTTCCGGGTCTGGATTCTTTTACCGTATCCCATAGATGAAAATCCTCATATGGGAGATGGCTGAATGCCAGAAATAAGAGTTGGTACTTTCTTGCTCCTTCTTGCGTGAGAACTAACTTCCAGATCTTCTTCGTATTACGACCTCTGAGTTTCATTACTCTTCACCTCCTATCATTATAGGAGTTGTAATTGTTGCGATTTTTTTCTGCATTCGTTAATCAGCATAAACATCTCACACCATCTCAGAGCCGTAAGAACAAATTGTCTATTTCCGTTGTACCAATTATTCTGGCACATTCTTGCATGAACTTTTCTACTTACGAGATATAGGTTGTCCAATTCACAGTTCTCAGTATTTCCATCTAGAAATATAAGAAAGCTGCCTTCTGGAATTGGCCCGTTCACCTCCTCCCAAACCAAATCGGACTTCCTTTTCCAATTTGTGGAATATAAACGGTTGTAGTCGTTTCCCTGTTCGAAATGTTCATCCGCCACTTTAACCCAGACATAGCCGCTACGAACAACTTCATCTCCGATTTTGTATTTAAGAGCCTTTCGTTCGCCGTCTTTATACTGGCCTTTATTGGTTGATCTACCGAGTCCAAGTCGTTTTGTACATAAGTCGCTCATAGACCATCTGTTTATGCTTGTACCGAACCGCACATTAAATAAGTCGGTAAGTTCAGAATATGTTAGGTCGCGTCTTTGAGCTTTGACCCATTCTATTTGCTCGTTAGTAAACGGCTTGTATCTAGGCCGCTTAAGTCCAAGATTAATGCATTTTGTCATGACAGCTGACTCACTGAGTTCGGTACAAAAATGACCGTTAAAAAGAGCAGTTAGCTCCGGATAAGTCAAGTCGCGACTCTGCGAAGCTAACCACTGTTCTTCTTCCTTAGAATATATATGGCGAGGGGCTTTCATCTTAGCCCACCACCTTATCTATTCGCTTAGTTTTACCCGACATCTTATCGGTTCTAAGCGTGATGTCAGCAATATTTACCATCTGCTTGGCGACTTTTGATTCATACTCGGCCTTTTTCAGAACTGCATCATAGTTTTTATCGTTGTAGGCTGTGGAATGAAGTTCCGCAATAGTTTCGCCAAGAAGGTCAAAGATAGTTTTAAGTGTCATAGTATCACCCCTTTTATTAGTTGTTCTTACCAAAAGAATAAGAGCCCTGCTGTTTCCAGTAAGGCTCTGTCACGGTGTCGTCCAATTCGGAAATATACTCGAGATACGCATCCCGATCTTCGAACTCCATTAGTCGTTTGTACTTGTCAACGTATCCCCAATAGCTTCCGTTTCGGGATTCGTTCCCAAATATAGTTCCTTCCATTGCGTCCTCCTATTCTCCAGGGAACATCAGCGAAAATAATTCATCCATGACCCCCGGGCTGTCCAGATTGATAACGCCGATCTCTCCATCTGCATACTCGACAGTAGCAAATGCTTTATCGATTGGTGCGTTCTTCAGGATATCAAATGGTCCCTCGCCAGTTACCTTCTCCCAGTCCTTTACATAAACGGTCTTGAGATTCTTCACCTCCCATACAGTGAGGCCAACATAACCGGCAACACATCCCGCCAGAAATGCTGTTGTAAGCAATGTTTCATTCTCCTTGGCAAACGCCTTAGCTCTTTCCTTGAGTGTCATCTTTTTCATCTTTTTTCTCCTTTCTATCGATGAGTTAAATCTTTTATGGCAAAGAAATATACGAGTCGTTATTCTGACTCGTATACTTCGTCGACAACCAGGTTTGTATTGAATAGAAAATCATACAACCATTCAGTTATTTCGTCCTCTCTGACTTTCGGATCTACTCTTCCGACTATCCAAAATATGATAGTCATAATGCTGAACAGACCAACAACAGCCAGGAATCCATCAAAAAATGTCATAATAAATCTCCTTTCACAACCGTAAGTTATGCCTATGTGTCACTATAGGCGTTGTAAAAGTTGTGAGTTTTAAGCAAAAAGGAAGAGGATAGGTAATTTATCCTCTTCCGTATTTCTAAGCGAGCTTGTCCGCCGTAATAAGCGTATGCGCCAGCTCGAGTGACTCGATTTCGTTGTTGAGCTCAGCAATCTCTTTGCTAAGCTGAGCAACTCTAGCTTTACGCTTATTGATAGCAGCTACTATCTCGTTCGGTACAGTAGATTCTATCCTATCCTCGTCCTTTTCAGGTTCTGCAACTACAATTTCCTTCTCAGGTTCTACATAGTCGTCCTTGAAATCTCCGTCAAGTAAGTCTGAAACGGAAACGTCGAAGAAATCGGTAGCAAGCCTCTTCATCTCCTCGAATGTTTCTTCTCTAGGAACGGTCTTGCCACTAAGGTACTTTGGAATATACGTCGGATGAATGTCCAATACATTCGCCAGTTCCTTATTGCTAAGACCATTTCTCTCAGAGAGAAACCTGAGGTTGGTGAAAAATGCTACACTTTCTTTTCTTCTGATTTCACGATCCATAACGTTACCATCCTTATTCCAGTAATATGCCATGATAGTCTCCTTTCATGATCTCCAATAATGTGTTGCATTATATGCGTTGTAATTTTTGCGAATGCATGTTTGGAATTAAGCAAAAATAAAAGCCCGCGTATAATTTGCGGGCAGTTATTTCATACTCCATAGTTGGAGTCCACAGCAAGAATGAATCTATCAGGCTGATAAATCCACCAGTCGTCTAAAACATTATCGTGCATAAGGATTGCCGCTTTCGGCTGTTTCTGAAAATATAATTCGCAATGTCTGTAAGCTTCCCTGAAATCATCACTGTCAGACAGCCACAGCGGTTCGCCGATTGCGTCCTTATACAGATATACGTCATAGTTAAGTTTTCCGCCTTTTTTGGACTTTTCCATAATGACTCCTTTCTCACTACGTTATAACCTTCATTAAAGGAGTTGTAATTTTTGTGACCCAATGGCAAAAAATATAGGGATTGCCGAATCTGACAACCCCTATGGTTCTACTTCAGAACTCTCATATCATCGAGAATATCCGGAAGTTTTTCTCCAGCATCTCTGCGCTTATCAATCATAAGCCATTCCTTGTTGGACAGTTCTCTCTTGAGATAATAGTAGTGGCCTTTCGACGGGTCATAGCAGCGCAGTTTCAGCTGAGAAGCTTCTTTGTTGTCACGATATTCCTTAATAGCGGCTTTCCCAGCATACTGGGCTGCGGCTATTACACCACTCGTGATCAAAGCGGCTTTCTCAGGATTCTGTTCCGCCCACTGTTTTGCCTTAAATATAGCGCCACGTGCTCTGAACTTTGCCTGTCCGATTTTGACTTTGATTTCTTCTTTGTTGATCGCTTTCATTTCGCTTTCCTTTCTCCTCAAAAATAGATGTATCTGTCATTATAGGAGTTGTAAAAGTTGCGAATTGAAGGCAAAAAAGAAAGCCCTTGTAAAAAGGGCTGAGTTGGAGACTACTCCATAGATCTTACGATGTCTTTTATGCTGAACCAGTCATATTCACGGTTGACCAGCTCGATTGCTGTTTTGCACTGCTCAGTTGTACTACAATATCTGAGCACCTGCTTCATATCCCAGCTCGACCATCCGTGTTCCGCCATAGCATCAACTACGGCGCTTTTATCGCAAACCGGCTCTGCGAAAATATCGCTAAAGAACTCTCTCTGTTCTATTTCATCAGCTTTTTCGATCTTTTTCTCTTCGGCTTTCTCTTTAATTCTGTTGTACTCTTCGCATACCTCGATGAGTGCGTTAAAGAAATTGTTCCACTTATTACTCATGGTTTTGTCCTCCTATAAATATGCATGAGTGGTAATATCTTTGCATTATAAGAGTTGTAATTCTTGCGAGTTCCACTCGTCTTTACGTAATGGTTTCATACGCAGAGCCCACATAACTTGTCTTACCGACACGGTAGGATATAAGCCGTCGTTCTCCCTTCCGCTGTTCTTTTCGAAATATGCTTTAAATCCTGGCTGCTCCACTATCAAATCAGCAAGCCACGATTCAATTGGTCCGTACCAAAATATTTTGAGTTTGGCATTGAACCTCCTTTGGACAATCGCCAGACCCTTATCTTCTACTTTAATTAATGTGCACTTGGAATATAACAAATGTTCGCATGTGTATGTGTACCGTCTGGTACTGAATGCTCCATTCGGCTTTTCTGTATAGTATCTCATTTGGCAAAAAATATAGGCGATGTAGAATCTACACCGCCTTTTTAGGATGGAATTATTGAATTCGAATGTTAGGTTTTTGCATCCACTTCTCAATTATGTTCTTGATTGGGAACTCTGAATTGTTGATTATCATGCCGCTGATGTTGATGACCGTAATAAAAGCGCAAGCCAGTCCAGTCTGGGCGATTGGTGCATTCCACCATTTGCCGCTGTTCCTCGCAGACTGTTCTTTGATCTCGACTTCCTGCTGTTTGATTTCAAGATCGCGTTTCCTATCTGCGGCCGCGGCAAGATTTTCCTTCTCTCTAATCTCAAGTTCTTTCTTCTTGAGATCGAGTTCCCGGTTCTTTCTTGCGACGTCCTCCAGATATTCGCAATTCCTTCTTTCTTTATCAGCTTCCTGAATATACTGATCAAAGCCCTGCGAAGTATCAGCCAGCAATAGCTTGTACAGTTTTTCATAACCGTCAACATACTGACTGAACTTACTCTTCTTTTTCGGGTCTAATTCCGTTTCTGCGTCAGTCGACTCGATTTTTTCTTTCATCAAGTCCAAGAGTTTTACCAAATCGTCGCGCATAGTGATTTCGTTATCTTCGTTCATTATACTTCTCCTTTCGAATCACATAAAAACTCCGTCATTATAAGAGTTGTAATTCTTGCGAGGATAGTTTCCCTAAATATAGCCCTGTCAAGCTGCGGTTCCACGAGTTTTCGATGTCCAAGCTCAACTATTCCACCTCCAATTCCTATGTGAAAATATAAACCCAGAAGCTCGTATAGCTCCTCTAACACCTCCTCGTTCTCAGCCATGTCTCGAACTCCTCCTTCACGATTCTATATGGTTGCCCAGACTCCCTTGGCAATACCGGACAGCCTTTCGTATTTAGCAGTCTGGTTGCTTCTTTTCTGCTGAAGCCGTATAATCTCATCACATCCCCTATCCCTATGATCACGATGTCTGTATACATAGTCTCCTCCTTGGCTGAAAATATAATAGTCCAAATAGCCTATGTCAAAAGCCAAGGATAGACACAAATTTAAACGAATGTTAACGTTTGGGAAAGGATGGAAAAGAAGCAAAAAATATAGACATTGTAAGAAACGCGAGTACTTACAAAAATACATTAAAGGAGGTGATTCAGTGGGTCGAACTAAAGGATCTGGTGCAGGATCCGTCTACAAAAGAGGTAACAAGTGGAGAGGTCAAATTATAGTTGATGGCGAAAGATTGTCATTCACAGCAGACAAAAAGAAAGATGTGCTTGACTGGTTTGCTCAGGTAAGAAACGAGCCTGTCATTAAAGCACAGGACTACACGGTCGAGGACTGGTTTGAAATATACTTTGAGAAGTATTATCGACCAAAAGTCAGAGACAATTCCTACAATGGCGCAACGTCCTTGATCAGCTATCATTTGTATCCGGTTTTAGGCGACGTCAAGCTTCAAGATCTGACAACTGACAAGATCCAGTCTGCTATTCCTAAGATGTTCCCTAAAGAATATAGCAGTGGAACGTATCGAATGTTCAGCGTAAGACTTAAAGACTGTCTGGAGTATGCCGTAAAAGAAAATATAATCCGTAAGAATCCGGCTACCGACATTGTCATGCCTAAGAATGATAAACATAAAAAGGTCGAAGCATTTACAAGGGAAGAACAGAAGAAAATCGTCGAATACTGCAGAGGCAGCAATGAGATCGATCGAGTCTACTATTTTCTCGTGGCTACCGGAGTAAGAGTCGGCGAAGCAATATGTCTTACCTGGGATGATGTTAACCTTAAAGAAGGATATATAGACATCAATAAAACCGCAGTAAAGACCAAAGGCGGAATAATCGTCCAGCCTCATCCAAAAACAGGGCAGAGCAATCGTAGAATATATCTATCCAAGAAAACTGTGTGCTTTTTACAAAGATTGGAGGATATAGATGAAAGTACAAAAGGAAGCCTGGTTCTTCCGAACCGTAATGGAAATATCTACAATGTCTCCACCCTGCGTCAGCATTGGATAAGGACGTGCGAAAAGTTAAAAATACCCTATAAGAGTATGCACGCGCTTCGTCATAGCTGGGCGACGAGAGCCTTAGAAGGTGGTATCGACGTCCAGACTGTGTCAAAAATGCTAGGCCATAAAAGCGTAGCAACAACTATGGATACCTATCAGAGCGTATTCTCTGAAAGGAAGATCGAAGCAGCTAAAACCATGAACCAATTCGTATAACTGCACCTTATCTGCACCATAGCCTTTCTAACCCATTGAAATCTCAGCGTTCAAGTTTTCCAACAAAAATAGACTCTTAGGTGTTTGAAGGAGAACATTACGCCAACGGAAAGTATTGGAAAATCTCGAATCGCTGAGATTTCAATATGTAGAAAGGAATTGAGCATGCGCATCATTTTGCTATCTTTAGCTGCATTTTGACCACTTTTTTCACTTATCTGCACCCAAAATGCACCTAAAGATAAAGGCCCTAATATTGTTCGGATAAGGGATTTATTTATAGACACGTTATTAAATTGTAAGCTTTATTAGGGCCTTTACGCGCCATTATCTTTGGTTTGAAAAAGGACTAAATACTTAGAAAAATATCTTGAGTAATACGTATAATATAACCCCGGCGCGTGGGTGGGTTATCTATTCTTTAGTAAGTGCAAGGATGTCGCACTTGTCGTCTACATCGAATGAGCCGCGGGTTGTGATCGAGATAATACCTTCTGTATGCCCGCCTTCTTCGACGTACTTAATGCCCATTTCTTTGAGTCTGTCCTTAAACGCTAAATATGCGTAGTACTCCATAGGCATTGCAAATTTGTATTCTTCTTTCTTTTTGTAATACATCTTACCTTGAAAGCTTCCCCTCTTCTTTTAATCTCGCTACCCATTCCTTTATGAAAGAGTTTTCCCCAAGATCCTTGATATAATGATCGTATTCCTCCCAAAATCTCTCTCTTTCAGAGTCATAAATAATGTTTCCCCGCTCAATATCAGCGAGATATCGAACGAGGAAATTTTTACATGCCTGCTTATCTAAGACATTTATGGAAGACTGCATATCATTAAGTTTATTGTTTACCTCTTTGAACTGATCGGCGAGAAGCTTTTCAAGAAATTCTTTAATCGATTTTTTCAACTCCTGTACTCCTCTGATCAATCCAACAACGAATAATACAATAACTGAAATATCAAGTAGTGTTATGTTCTTTACGGCTTCTGCTATCATGGCGCACCTCACTTACCCGTATACCTAATGGCTTCTTTTATCTTCCATTTTGTATAGGACGGAACTCCATATTTGATGTTGTCTTTCCTTCCTGACGTACAGTCAGCAATTAAACCATTACCTAAATAAAGAGCGGTGTGAACATAATCGTTGCCTTTGAAATATACTATTATGTCCCCTTTTTCTAATCTGGATAAAGCGAGTCCCTTCTTGTTCTTCAGCACCTTAATACTTTTTACTTTGATTCTGTCCCTGACGATCTTAAGAGCATCTGCACTCGATGCGGCGAGAACCTTCTCATAGAGCTGATCTGTCATTGCATCGCACGAACAACGGGACTTGATGCCAGCTCCATGGCGCCATGAAGCCCACGCAAACCAGATGCAATTTCCGCCATAATATGTACCCTTATCATGATCATGACAAATAGGACATTCATGCGCTTTTTTGCCAAGGCTGTATTTCACATAATGGTAATCGTTATCGGAAGCGATTTTCTCGGCCCACGAACACATCTTGTCTTGTGGTGTTACCTGTGGAGCTACAGGCTCTATGGGATACACCGCCTTGTCGTGTTCATTCAGATATTCTTGCCAAGCCCGCATCGAATTAGCTCCGAATACGCCGTCTGATGCAACTCCTATCTTTTTCTGCCATGCCTTGACAGTCTTTTCACCAAGAACACCGTCCTGTGATGTGCCTACCCATTTCTGTAGCTTCTTGACACAGGCAGAACCGCCCTTGCCGTACTCCACAGCTTTAATCGATGGATAGTACTTGCTCTGTTCTTTGCTCTGACCACTCAGTACGCCGTCCATAGGAGTACCAAAGAATCTCTGCATTGCTCGTACTGTGCAAGCACCGCCTACTCCGTCTATAGTCAGCTTTGGAGCTGGTGTGATAACGTTCTTTACCTCTGGATTGATTATGCACCCTCTGAACTTGTAGTAGCTGTTCTGTCCCCAACGTCCATTGGAATTATCTCTGCGTACTGTCTTGAACGCCCACGATGCCCAACCGCTTTCAGATGTCAGAATCGAGCCGTCATCATAGACTCTTTCAACCACGGCTACGTGTCCAGCTCCATCACCCCCACTGAGTGTTCTGCCCTTCTGCCACACCATAATGCCGCCGATTACAGGAGTCTTGGATATCTTCAATCCCTGTCTCTTTGCCGACTCGATGAAGTTTTCAGCATTGCAAGTAAGCTGAACGTGGAATGATTTTGTGATTCCTTTGAGGTCTGGGTCATTCCAACATTCGTTGTATCTGCCGTTGGCATATCCCACACAGTTGTCGAGTACATTCGCATACGGCTGTGTAGGAGAACCAGCTACAGCACCGTTCAGACCGCCTGTAACTAAGCGGATATAGTACTTATTCTTCCTCGGACATTCCGTTCTGATTTTCATCTTCTACTACCTCACTTTCGGTATAGTCCCCGTCCATCATTTCGAGGAACGAATCAGTATTGAATGTGTTCTGTGTGCTCGGCAGTTTTAAGTGTTGGTGGAACGTCTGATGCAGTCCTACCGCCGCAAGACCAGACACCATGCCTTTTACAACGCCCTCATAATCGAATCCAAATAAAATAAGCCCCGATAAGGCTCCAAGAATCAGCAGTACCGTTGGTATCCACTTGTCATCTGTGGGTAGCCACTTCTTCATGACAAAGCCGATACACAGACACGCCGCTGTTATTACTGGCATTATCATGCCGTCAATAAAATCAATGTTCATCTTTTACCTCGCTTTCTTCTGGCATCGAGTTGATTACATTAGCCAGCTCTCTGAGGCAGTCAGCCATCATAAGTGTGCTGTCTCCTTTTGTTTCAACTTGCTTGAGAGTGTTGAATATAGCTGTGAGTCTATCCTTCATTTGGTTCCTCCGTCTTATGCTTATAAACCTCGCTTCTTAAACAGATGCCGTCTTCTGTAAGAAGTGCGCAAGCATGTTTCTCAACCGAAGATATAGCCGCCGCTGACAGTACAGCAAAGAATTTGCTATCTGCTTCATTACGGGTGTTATGCTTAGTAACAATGTTGGCCATATTATCGCCATTCTTCTGAAGTTCAATTACTACGTAAAGCATTTACTTCTCCTTTCAAGATATTGATTTCTTCTTGCTGTGATTGAATCATCTTGATACACAACGGAATAAACTCCGTATATGCAAGGGCTTTGTATCTTGTTTTCTCTTCTGGATATGAATACTCATCTACGATGGCGTATTTATCTGCAGATATGTTATTCTTCATAAACGCCATTTCTACATCCTGTGCAGTCAAACCAAGATGAATATCTTTGTCTTTTGACTGTTCCATCCTATATTCTACTGGCTGTAAGTCCATAAATAGCTGTTTGAATTTGTCGGATATAGGAACTATGTCTTTCTTGAGACGTTTATCAGATGTCGTTATCTGCGAGCCATTTGAGTAGCACTTATTACGAGCACGAAGATATACATCATAGCCTTCAAGATAGGTATCATATCCAGAAGTATTCTGCTTCCAAAGACCATAGCCAATAACGAGAGTATTGGTGTTGTCCAAATGAAGTACATCTAATTCAGAACCACTTGAAGGCGTGCAATATATTGCTTCATTATTTGCAGAAAGGTGAAGTCCTCCATAAACACTAATACTCCCTCTGGTAGAATAGCCAGTAGTTAAGAACGTGTGGTAGTTTAAATCATCAGTGCCCGAGCGAATACGCATTCCATTTCCGTCAAGAGTGAAGCCGTATGAATTTACTTTTGTCCCCGACGAATTATAGTAATAAGTTTGCAGTCTGCAACCACCAACATTTTGAGCGGTGTTTGGCGATAAAGAAACATACTCTTTATTGTTATAAAATGAAACTGCTGAATCGCTAATTTGAATATTAGTTCCCGCCTTTTTACCTATTCTTGCTGTGTCATTAAGCTGTGCAACATTAGTAGAATCTGACTCAGTACCAGTAAAGACTTGCATTCCGTTTGTAGCGTCAATGGATATGTGTTTTGATGCCGCTTTACCTATTCTTGCAGAGTCACCATACTTGGCTACGGAATAAGGGTCGGTAGTACCGCCTTTAAACACTTCCATACCATTCGAGTTGATGACGATTGCGTTGTTTGAAGTGTGCGAGTCGTGGACTCTTATTCCATCACTTCCAATGTCCGTGATGTATGTATCGTTGCGAGCTGTACTCGGTATCCTCGCAATGCTTATCGTGCCAGTCGTTATCTTCTCCGCTGACAAATTCGGAATCCTCGCAGTATCAATAGTGCCGCTTGCTATCTGCGCCGCACCGATTTCAATCTCATCGACCTTGATTCTATCTGCTCCGATAGTGCCAGTCGTTATCTTGTCACCGTCAATCGTAGTTGCGGTGTTGTCGTTGACCGCTGTGATAACGCCATCAATGTTTATCTTATCCGCTTGTATCTTCACGCTCTCTGCGCTCTGATTGATGCGAGATATGACTTCAGTATTGCCGACTTTCTTACCGACTTCAGTACGAATACCGTCAGCATCGACTACAAGTTCGGCAAACTTCTCTTGCACTTTATCGTCATTAAAGACTGTTGTTTCTGCTGTTAGTTTCATAGAATCCTCTTTTTCTTTAGTTCGCTAAACTCGCGTTTAACTTGGCAGGGCATAAGTTACTGTAAAGCCTTGACGCTTATTCTCTTCACAGGTAGATGAGAGTCGAATTGCACCATCGCTCATCACTTGCACTTGACCGTAAGTAATGTTCCCATTATTCACATATGGGAGGAAAAAATTAAGGCTCACTATAGGTCTAAACCCTACCGGGATTTTCGCTATCTCTGTAAAGCTACTTACTTGTTGAGTCGTGTTCATTGCAAAGGTAAGCGTAACAACATTGCCAGCGCGTCGCACATAGCTCCACGACTCTAAAGTACCGACATTCGATGT
>Ga0326511_10000572_pt1 | contig 32278 bp, 39 predicted proteins | sample 0_2496_0518_D_FD_203701 | JGI IMG/M metagenome (GOLD analysis project Ga0326511, IMG submission 203701) | Bovine rumen microbial communities from UC Davis, California, United States - 0_2496_0518 | ecosystem: Host-associated > Mammals > Digestive system > Stomach > Rumen | place: USA...
TCAGCGTTCTGGAATACTCGCCAGCCGGCGTTATAAACGTCATGGTATAATTGCACTGGTGATATTTGAAACGCCGTATAATCGTAAATCTTACCGATTTGCAGCACATCTATATTGTGAATTGATACGCCGCATTGTATCAACTCTCTGAATAACCAACTACAGCAAGCAAACCTGAGTGTCGGTCGTTCTGCTGCGAGCTTGCGAATAGTTGACTTGTTGAAGTGATCGCCGTGTATATGAGTAAGAAGGACGATTTTTAAGCCCTTGTAAACGTCCTTCAGGTCCCGAAAGGGAACGCCGCAGTCAAGAAGGATGATCTTATTCAGGACTATGGCGTTTCCCTGTGAACCTGTTGAAATGATATTATAATTCATCGAATGTAACGTCTATAGGCTGTTCAGCTTCTGGTTCTGCCTGTGTAATGATCTCAGGCTCAGAAGGTGCTGAAGGAGATTCGGGAGCTGGTGCATTCATTTCGTCTGCGTCATACATTCCTGATAAATCTTCGATGAAGGTTTCTCGTAATGCTCTGACCTTTGCGACCTTCTCCACCATTGTTGCGCCCTTGCCAGCCCAATTGCTGTTGAGTTGTCCGTCCTTCTTCCTGTTGGCAACTTCGTCAAATGCTACAGAACAGTATGTCGGATATTTCCAGTTTTTTCTGTATACTTTAGCCCAGCCGCCGACGAGCTGCTCTGAGCTGCCGAGATAGAACGTTCCCTTGCGTTCTTCTATGCTGCCGTCGCTCTTTAGGACTATGACACCGCTTTCCATGCCGTCGTAGTCTGGGTGAATGATTGCACGCTTTAAAATAGCGTCTTTGCCGACGACGATTTGTGCCGGCTGGTTGCCGAACTTTATGCAGTAGGCTTCCTTCAGGAAGGGATTCAGCTTTCTTGCCTTGCAAAGTTCTGTGAAGAACTTGAATTCCTGAATCGTTATTGTGCCGGAATCTCCGACCAAATACTGCTGAACTATTGACGGCGTAAGTGTGATCTTCTCACCGTTTACTTCATACGTAACGGTTAATTCTGCCTTTTGTGGGTTCTGGTTCTGATTACTCATATTCGTATTCTCCTTCGTTTAAGAATTTTTTCAGAGCGATTAACTGCTCTTTCGTTCCCTTGACTGTAAAGCGTATACAGAATTTCTGTTCCGGTGTTGGTGCTGCTGTTTGCTCTGTTGGAGCTTCAACGGCTGCTGGTGCTTCCGGTATCGCTGCTTTGATCTCTGCCACTCTCTGAGCTTCTGCGGCTCTTTTTTCGGCTTCTGCTGCCTGTCGTGCCTGTTCTTGCTCAATAGCTTTTGCACGAGCCTTCACGCCGGTTATTGCGGCTGAAACGTTCAGGCTTTTCTTGTATTCAACCAAGATTTCAGCTTTAATGTCCGTAAAGGTGTCTATCAGCTTCAGATCTGCTTCGATGCGGTCAATAAATGCTGCTGCCTGTTCCTTCAGGCTTTTGAGACTTGCGGAAAGTGTGACATTCAGTCCTGCCTGTGCATACGATACGAAGTCAATCCCCTTGCTTGCGAGGTATTCTTCAAAATAGCTCTGCACTTCTGCTGCTTTCTTTGCTTTGAGTTCGTTCTCAACATCGTCTATTCTCTGCTTCAGCAGCTTGTCCGCTGCCTTGTAGCTATTGGATATACAATCGTTGTAAACTTCTTCAAAGTTTTCGTAAGGCGTTAAAACAGCCTTCTTGACTTCTTTGCGTTTTTCTTCCCAGCTCTTGAACTCTGCGCCGAGTTCAGCTCTTGCCTTCTTGACTGCCTTCACAGTGTCCTCAGTTACGACGAGACTTGTTACCGTCTCAACTCTCTCTGCGACCTGCTGCTTGATCTGCGCTAACTGCTGCTCGATAACAGGCAGTTGCTTTACGACTATGATTTCATTACTCATTGATTATTCCCCCTGAGTTCATAACATTCAATGTTTCTGATGTACTTTTGGAAAGTTCCTGAGATGTGTCGGGCGACTTCTGGTGTGCTGTCTCTCCTATGTACTTTGACTTTTTTAAGCCGTTTGATATAGACGTATCGAATAAATACTCTACACTATAGACTTTGTTCGTCTTGCGAAAAAATAAAGCGAGTATTTTTTCGACCTCTGAAAGCTTAAATTCTGTGCGCCCTGTCATTTTGCTGTAGTACGTATTATTGCTGATTTCAAGCAATTCCTGTACTTCGTGTTTGGATATGCCTGCTCGTACCATTTCGGCACGAAGATTCTTATAATACATTTTATCCCCCCTTTTGTAAAGCGGTAATTTTTACCACTCTTGCGTTAATATAACTATAGCACTTTTCTGGTGTGATGTAAAGTATTTTTGCGTATTGTTTACGTTTTATTAATAAATTGTTTACATTTGCGTTATTGTTCGTTTAAAATCAAATTAAAGTAAAGAAATAAAAAGGAGCTCAAGTGTGGAAATATTTTTAAAAATATAGTTGACTGCTCAAAAGGCATATGCTATTCTTGAATTATCAAGCGATATCATATGCCTTCTGATTTATCCGAAGTCAATTGATATAGCTTGGCTATACAAAACAAAGTCTGATATTATATCAAATTTTGGTTATTTTGTAAATAGAAATTTATGGTAAAACGGTGTATAATAGTATTACAAAGTTCCGAGTGAGTTGAGCCGAATGCGAGTTCAGCCGAATGTGAACGATAACGGTCATAGTTGAGTTGCAGTCGGCTATGGCATACAACAAAATACTGTGACCGTGAAAGCCTTTGTGCGAATTAAGCTGCAACCTTGATTCGTGCGAGGGCTTTTTTATTACAAGGAGTGAAAAAATGGTAATTGAAAGCAAAGTAAAACCGGAGAACTTCGTTACGTTGTCTGGGTTTATGATAACTGATCTTCATTTGAAGGGTAACGAGTTGATCGTGTATGCGATTATATATGGATTCTCTCAGGCTGAAAGAACGGCGTTCAGAGGTTCGGCACAATATCTTGCTGACTGGACGAACTCTACAAGGCAAGGAGTTATGAAGAATCTCAAATCGCTAATGCAGAAAGGTCTGATTGACCGTCGAGCTGCTATGATAAATGGCAGGTCAGGCTTTGAATACTATGCAACAAAGTTTACCTGTAAACAAAGTTTACCTGTAAACAAAGTTTACACGACCTGTGAACAAAGTTTACACGACGTGTCAACTGAGTTTACACCGACCTGTAAACAGAGTTTACACAATAATATAGATAATAATATAGCTGATAACATAGCTGATAATATAGACACTTGTGCGTCTGATTCTGACACGATAAAAAAATTATCTTTGAAGGAACTTGAAAACGACTTTAAAGAAGTTTGGAAAATATATCCAAAGAAGCAAGGAAAAGAAGCTGCAAAGAAGGCTTATATAAAAGCTCGTAAAGCTGGTACGTCTAATTGTGAGATCGTTGCAGGGCTTATACAGTACATAGCTTTTATTCGAGCAAATAACACTTCTGAGAGATATATCAAGCACGGTTCTACTTGGTTCAATCAGAAATGCTGGGAAGATGATTATTCGATAAATGAAAAGCCAGCAGCAAATAATACTGTACCTTCAGAGGACGACTACGACTTCGAGCGTGGCAGCTTCTGGAAGTAAAGGGGCGATAATATGAAAATAGGATTATGGAGCGATTGTCATAACTTCCCTTCACTTCCAGCTATGAAGTTATCAGCGTATCACAAACAAAAAGGTGATCACGTTGAACTTTTTAACCGCTGGAATCATTACGATGTTGTCTATGCTTCAAAAGTCTTCAGCTTCACCGAGGATATAGACGAGAGTTATTTCGTTTATGCTGATGAACTAATAAAAGGCGGCAGCGGATATTGTATAACCGTAGAAAACGGAAAAGAATTATTTGACCATTCAAAAAATATAGCTCTACCAGCTGAGATAGAACATATATATCCGGATTACAGTTTATACCCTGAATATAAATACGCAACTGGATTTTTGACGAGAGGCTGTCCGAGGGGTTGTAATTTCTGTATCGTAGGTAAAAAAGAAGGACTTTGTTCAACGCAGGTTGCAGAGCTTTCAGAGTTCTGGAAGGACCAAAAAGAAATAAAACTTCTCGACCCGAATTTAATAGCTTGTAAAGATCACGAGAAATTATTGTAGCAGCTTGCCGAAAGCAAGGCAAAAGTGGATTTTACTCAGGGTATTGATGTTCGTTTACTCACGCCGGATAACATTAGTTTGCTGAATAGAATAAAAACGAAATATATTCATTTTGCGTGGGACAATCCAAAGCAGGATTTGACAAAACATTTTGAACTATATTCAAGATATACGACGATAAAAGATAAAGGGCGAAAAATTGTGTATGTTCTTACTAACTTTAACAGCACTCAGGAAGAAGATTTATACAGAATATATACGCTTCGTGATTTAGGTTACGACCCTTTTGTTATGATATATCAAAAAGAAAAAGCCGGGAAGCAAGTAAAAAGGCTTCAAAGGTGGTGTAATAACCGCCGAATATTTAGGACTTGCGAAAAATTTGAAGATTATAAATAAGAAGTAAAGGCGGTGATCTTATGAGAACAAAAGACGATCTAATCAAAATGCAGTCTGTACCGCTTGAAATAAAAATTCTCATGACGCAGAGACGTATTCGTGAATGGGTAACAGAGTTCGGAACAGACGGCGTATATGTATCTTTTTCAGGTGGAAAAGATTCAACCGTCCTGCTCCACCTTGTTCGTGAGCTTTACCCAGACGTTGAAGCTGTATTCGTGAATACTGGGCTTGAATATCCTGAAATACAGCGTTTTGTGAGAACGTTCGATAATGTGAAAATTCTTTACCCTGAAATGAACTTCATGCAAGTTATCAAAGAATATGGTTATCCAATGTTAGGAAAAGAGATAAGCAAAAAAATTGCTGCTGCGAGGAATGGTCGAGAATGGGCGTTGAAATATCTTGAAGGTAGAGCAGAATACAAAGGAAAAACTTCACAATATAATTTGAAAAAATATTTTCCACTGTTGTCTGCCGATTTTATGGTTTCAGATAAATGCTGTAATGTTATGAAAAAAAAACCTTTAAAAAAATATGAAAAAGAATTTCAAAAAGTTCCTTTTGTTGCTACTCTTGCCAGCGAAAGCAAATTGCGAAGTCACGCATGGTTGCGAGAAGGCTGTAATTCTTTTGATTCAGACCGCCCTTCATCAAAACCCATGTCCTTCTGGACTGAGCAGGACGTATTAGAGTATATACGCAGAAACAATATAAAAATTGCAAGCGTTTACGGCGATATTTATTATGATATTCCAGATCAACTTCCGGGGCAATCAATGTTTGAATGGGTGGAAGAATTTGCAGCGGAAGGTTGTAAACTTTGCACCACAGGCTGTGATAGAACAGGCTGTATCTTCTGCGGCTTTGGTGCTCACCTTGAAAAAGGCGAAGGAAGGTTCGAGAGACTGAAAAGAACGCACCCGAAACAATATGATTACTGTATGAACGGCGGTTCGTATGATTCAGACGAAATCTGGAAGCCAGACAAAAACGGACTTGGAATGAAGCACGTCATTGATACTTTGAACAGCCTTTACGGCGAAGATTTTATAAAATATTAAGGAGTGAAGAAAAAATGAAAGATAATAACGGATTTGTAAATCTGCTTGAAAGTATAGCGGAAAGATCGCCTATAAAGGCAGAACAAGGAGACTACAAAGAAAAAGACGGATTAATCTATTGCGGAAACTGTAAAACGCCTAAACAGGTGCGAATAGAGCTTAACGGAGTTACTATGACACCGTTCTGTATGTGCCAATGTGAAAAGGAAAAGTACGAGAAGGAAAAAGCCGAGGACAAGGCAAGGGCTTTACGTGAGCAGATAGAACGTAATCGCCGAGCTGGATTTCCTGAAGTACAAATGCAGAAATGGACTTTCGAGAAGGACGACAGAGCCAACGAAAAGATATCTGATATCTGTCAGCGATACGTTGAGAACTTCCCGAAAATGAAAGCCAAAGGCAAAGGCTTGATGTTCTTAGGGGGATTCGGAACAGGCAAAACGTTCCTTGCTGCCTGTATTGCAAACGCTCTCCTTGATGAAGGTTTCAGCGTTTTAATGACTAACTTTCCACGCCTGATTAATACCATTCACGGTATGAGAGAAGGCAAACAGGAATATATTGACAGCCTGAATAAATACAGCCTTCTCATTATTGATGATCTGGGCGTAGAACGTCAGTCAGAATACGTTGCTGAGATTGTTCTGAATATAGTTGACAGCCGTTATCGTGCCGGGCTTCCTATGGTGATTACGACGAATCTATCACCGAAGGACTTCAGCGAGACGCAGGATATAGCGAAGTCAAGACTTTATAGCCGTATATCTGAAATGTGTTTACCTTTGATCGTAAAAGGTGTGGACCGTAGAAAAGCAAATGCAGCCGACAGCGACAGAGAGCTTGCCGAGCTGCTTGGACTGTAAAAGGAAGGTGCGAAAAATGAAAGGAATTGAACTATGTGCGGAATGTGCGTACTACAACATGAAATCGCACAAATGTACTCGTGGCTGTAAGATTGATCCAGACAGTAAGAAAGGCGAAGATATACGTTTCTTTGTCGATTGCCCTCTGCCTGACGTACAGCCTGTGAAGCATGGAAGTTGGGAAGAAACACATATATCACTATGTAAATGGATTCCGGAAGATGAAAAGGAAGAAGGACACTCGTTTTACATGGCAGAATTGAAATGTTCGTACTGTAAAAGATATAACGCTGTAACATTTGCTTTGACCTTAAACAAACCGGATTTCTGCCAGTTGTGCGGAGCAAGAATGGACGGTGCGAAAAATGACTTATGAAGAAAGAATCGAAGTTTTGAAAGAAACGGCAATGCGCAAAGATATTCTCATATTTCCTGAGATACGAGCCGTATTTGCGTATCTTTGCGAAGCTGCTACTGATTATCACGACGCAGCTAATGTACATCCGGTAAGAATAATTTCAGAGTTCACAGGCTTGACGAAGTACAGAGTGCGTCAGGCAATAAAAGCCCTTCGTAATCTTGAACTTGTAGAAAGAACAACGTGTGGCTTTCCTGCTTATGAAGTCTACACAGAAAACGGTCTTACAGACTGGGGCGAAGCTCACCCACCTGTAAACGGCTTCGGGCTGACGAAAAAAGGCTTTGAAAGTGCAACGTACAAGAAGGCAGACGAGCTGAATGAAGCCGAATACAAACGCTGGGCTGAAATGTCCGAAGAAGAAATAATGCGAGAAGTGGAGCGAGAAAAAAATGAAAACAATTGACGATATACGCTGGATAATAAATATATGTTATGCTGCATATAATTTCTCAATGTTCGAGGAATGTCCGTTTCCTCCGACCTGCTGTCATATGCACGCACTTGCAATTCATATGATTTTAAGGGGGGAATATTAATGCCAGTAAAATTTGAAGTTCTGGGCGTTCCTGTTGGAAAAGGTCGTCCGAAGTTCTCTACGGTCAATGGTCACGCTGTTGCGTATACTCCTGCTAAAACTGCTAACTACGAGACGCTTGTACGGCTGTCATATCAGCAGCATATCGGGGCTTTTATGTTTGATAAGGATAAACCATTACGAGCTATTATACGTGCGTTCTTCCCTATTCCCAAGAGTACCAGCAAGAAGAAGCAAGAACAAATGAAGGCTTTGAGAATCCTTCATACGAAAAAGCCTGACGCAGATAATATTATAAAAGCTGTTCTCGACGCTCTGAATGGCATTGCGTATTATGACGATTCTCAGGTTGCCGAAGTGATGATCTCAAAGGCGTATGCAGAACAGCCAAAAGTTCTGATTGAATTGTACGAGGTGAATTGAATGAAATGGAGTAAAGAAGAAATATCCGGAAAAGCTGTAAAGAAAATGCGCCGCCCCTGCTCTGCTGGTGTGATGATCGACAAGCGTGTTCTGCTGCTCCTGCTCCGGCTCAGAGCTGAGAAAAGAAAAGGGCTTGACAAATCCGAAAAATAGTGGTATCATATAAGCGTCCGGAAGGTTCTCGGAATTGCTTTTCGGGTTTTGGTTTAAAGCTCCTGCATTAGTGGGAGCTTTTTTCATATCCGTTTCCCCTGCTCCACTCCATTTTCCCTAAATTGTGAATTATATATAATGCTCAATGGACTTTTTTGTACAAGTGTACAAATTACGCCTGTTGAGCATATTTTTTTGCCAAAACGCTTGACTTTATGCTCAATGGGTAGTATAATATAGACATAGAAACAAACCAAAGCCCAGCCGAAAGGCAGAAAGATTAAGAGGCAATTATTATGATGAAGCATGAATTTAAAGTAACCTGGTTTAGATTTGAACACGGTCACGAATGGGACGCAATGACCTCAAAGTCAAGAACATTTGATACATACGATAAAGCAAAATCGTTTCTTTTAAAAAGAATGCAAGTAATAAGCGGTATATACTGGGCTGGCGGAATGGTTGAAGATGAAATGGAAAATATCATTCTTGAGATTACCTCAGACGGCAACATTGAAGAAAAAAGAAATATCAAAGGTCGCATTTTATGATGTATAAATTAAACTATACCGAGCCGGAGCGGTTCTCCGGCAGAAAGGTTGATGAATTATGAAAGCTTTATTTATTGAAGGACGCAGGAACGGCTACAAACCTGCTCAGTGCGGTACTACTATGACGGTAGCTGCTCTATGGCAGAAGTTGCTGAACAATACGCAGACGAGACAGGACTTCTTTCAAATATTCCTGATGATCTTCGTTATTACTTTGACTTTGAAGCATACGGCAGGGATATGGAAATAAACGGAAGCTTTGTTGAAACAGAATCAGGCTACATAGAAATTTATCACTAATATATATAATACCTCTGAGAGCGTCCACAATGCGCTGTGAGACGTTCTCAGGAGTAAAACAATATAATTACTATGCCAATATCACAACGCTGTTATACGGCGAATATGAAGGGAGTTCACGCACATGGTAAAATGTTTATGTCACCACTGTAAAAATAGGGCAGTAGGCTGTCACAAGTTCTGCCCTGACTACAGAAAATACCGCAGGGAGCTGGAAGCAATGCAAGCCAAAGAAAAGGCAGAGCGTGAAGGCGATACAGCCTATCTGAGTTCGTTGTTACGGAATAATTCAAGAAGGAAGTGAAAAGTATGGAAGAAAACATGATCAGAAAAGCTCTTGAAGAAAATAACGTGCGAATGTCTGAGTTTGCACGAGCTGAAGGGATTCCACTTAGAACGTTTCATAATTGGTGCTACGGAGAACGCAAACCAGCTCCATACCTTGAACGTTGGTGTGTTGAAAAGATCGAAGAATACGCCCAGAGACGTAATGCTGAAGAATAAAGAAAAGGCAGCCGGATAGCTGCCTTTTTTCTTTACTGTTTTTTCGTTGCCTGAGTGCCAAAGTAAAAGCCTATAATCATAACGTATATTGTTTTGAATGTCTCAGGGACTTCCAGCCCTGCGATATTCATATATGCGAATACGCCTGTGAGAGTAAGCGTTACGAGAGACTTTACGTCAATTAGCTTGTATAACTTCTCTTTCATTTCTCGCTCCTTTCGAGATCGTTAAGCCGATGATTTATAACTTTGATTTGTTCTTCGACTACTGGCATACGTTCAGCGAAATTATTGTGCTTGTTTACTTCTGCCGTAAGGTGATCTATTTTCGTATCAATTACGGCTTGATGCGTTTCAAGCTTATGCGATATTTCTCTGCTGCTTGCTTTGGTTGTGATGATAACGCCGCCGATTGTTGCTGCTGCTGAGATCACAGCAACGATGATTGATGTATCCATTTTTTGCTTCCCCTTTCGATGAAAATACCTTTAGCCAAGCCATATAAAGCGCAAACCGCCGTAGATAGTTGCTGATGATGTTATCGTCAATACACCATCTGATATACTACCAGTTAGTGTCATAGTGTCGTCACCGATTATTTTAGTAAAAAATACGGCCTCAGAAGTATTTACAAAAACGTGCCAAAGCATAACCTTATTAGGTGTGTTCGCACCACCGCCGCCAATAAGTATGCCGTACTTAAAGTGTGCGTTGTCAGGTATGTTATTTAACTCATTAAATATATATGTGGTCGTATTCGACCTGTTGCTGTATAACAAAATATCTTGTTTTAATAGAATATTGTTTTCATTTGTTTTGACCTGTGCGTCGATAGCGTCAAAAGTCTCGTTAAGGACTGCAATATCAGCGCCGTCCTTGTAGTCTGGCTTCGTCCAGCCGTAGTTTGTCGTATTAGTTGCCATATTTCAAATCCTCCCACTTTTTATTATTAATATCTGCCCAAGTAAAGGCTGCGACTTTCTGCCAAGTTGCTGAGAAGTCAGACGTTTTCTTGACGATATAGCCGTGTACTGTAATTGAGAAGATCGAGCCGATATAATTTCCTGAGTTTGTGACCTTCAAATTCAGCCCGGGTTTGCTGTAATTGAAGGTAGGTTCAAGTGCCAGATCTGATTGCTTGACTATTGCACTCGATATAGGTATTCGGAAGGTGTTACCACTCCAAGTATTGCCGGAGCAGGACATACCGCCTATATCTGCGCCGATTTGGTTGCTGTTGTTTGTGGTGATCTGAGCCGTAAGCCTGTAGGCTTTCTCGTATGCGTCCGGCACTGTGATACCGTTGAAGATGCCTTCGATAAGTCTGTAGTCATAAGCACCGAGCAGCGACACTGTTCCTGCTGCCGTGAAGTCGTATCGGTCGTAAAGCTGCTGCGAGCCTATGTATATAACGTCGTCGAGTGCAAGCCCCTGAGATTCAACGCTATTTTCCTTTGTTGGAAAGCAATTAAATCCTGTAGAGCTTTTCAAGCGGTCATAATATACAATCGGCATACCCTTCTGGACCGTTATATTATAGGTCGTTGACGCTAATCTGTCCGATACTATGATTTTAACATTCCAGTCGTATGTGTTGTCGAGCTGTAAAGTTGTATCAGTGTTTGCAGGAACGGCTGCAAGCGTGCTGTATGCGCTGCCAGACGTTTTCTTGTGCTGCTCTTGTATTGTTACACTATTTTGACCGGATAGGCTTGAAATTGTCGGGGAGACGTTCAAAACGGTATCGGTATAGAAATTATTTTCACGAGCGCAGGATATAACGGCGTATGGCTGCTGCCATGCTTCAACGGTGATCTGAAGCGACTTCGTTACGCTGTTGCCCCTGCTGTCAATAGCTTTGACCGTCGCCGTGATGTTGCTTGAAACGTCAAGAACGCCCCAGCTCATATTTCCTGCTGCTGCTTGTTCTCTCGTTACGCCGTTTATGGTGACTTGATACTTCGTTATCGTGGCGTACTTCTTCGCTGTTGCTGCTGGAATTGCAATTGTCAGGCTGCTCTGCTTCTGAATGATCTTTTGATTGTTCTCAGTTATTGCAACGGTCGTGCTGTTGCTGTCCTGATACGTCGGATTTGCCATTGTGGGAGCTGCATCAACAATTGTAAGTGTTCTGGTTGCTGTATTATAGTAAGTCTGTCCGGAAATAACTGTTTTTATGTAGAATATAACCGAGAGCGTATTCGAGTTCGGGGCTGCTGCTCTGAGGACGTTTCGTTCGGCTTCTGTAAGCTGGAACGTGTACGACGTGCCGGTCTTTGGTATATCCCGATAAGTTATATTATCGGTGCTGCCTGTAAGCGATATACAAGCCTGAAGGCTTGAAACGCTATTTCCGGCAGAGTTCTGATAATTTATCGTCGGATTCTGAATGTCAGTGAAGTTTGGTGCGGCTGTGATTGTTGCCGCCCTTGCTATCTGTGGAAGCGTGAACGAACCAGAACCGGAGCAGTTGACGGCTACTGTATAAATACCGGCTTCAGCTGACGCAGAAATGGTCTTATTTCCGGCAGTATCATGCGTCATGGTGTAATTACCTGAAGCAACGAGCGTGCCGTCATAAAGCTGTATTCTCGTGCTTGATGAATATACGGTCGAGCCGTTTATAACGACCTTGAAATTTCCTGACCTGTACCAGCTCGAACTTGCTGTTCCTGCTCCTTTTAAGGTCCATGCAATAGTGGTCGTATTATTGGCTACGCTCTGAGATGATACCGACCACGAAAAAGTCAAGTATCTGCCTTGATAGCCTGTCGTATTAAAGCTGCCGGAGCTTGCCATAATCTCACCGCCCTTTATTTATATTCGATATAGATGTTTGAAGGCTTTACAGTTGTATTAACGTCAAGCGTATTGCTGCCGCTTACTGTGGGTATTTCAACACCTGCCTGACTGAAATTCACCGAATCCGCATAGTCGCCGATTCTGCACAGCGGTTCATTGAATATCCCCACTTCAGGGGTTGCGAGGACATACCAGACTACTACAGGAGTTCCAGCGGCGTACTGGGCTGCGAGGTAATATCTGAACCCTTCCACTGTATTTCCGCCTGGTTGTGCTTCTTGCAACTCAGGTCCAATACCCATATACATTAATTGCATCGACGAATCTGTACGAAAACCAGGAAATGTTCTGGGATACGAATCAGTATACGGAAGATGCGAGCATACGCTAATTGTATTTTTATGATATAGCCGTAGTACATACATATAGCTTGCTGTGTCTGGTCTGTCTTTAAGTATAAAATTTTCTTCTCCCGTCAGCACCAACTTTTTGATTTTCCTGGTACTCTGCACTTGTCCGAGGTAGATGTTCTTCGTAACTCCCCCTGATGAAATGGGGATAACATACTGCCCTGCATACTCGCCCTCAGTGACCAGTTCTCCCACAAACTCAGGCTCAATGGGATTGTCGGGAGTTGGTGTTCCGGTCTGCACGGTGTTGCCGCTGATTTCGTAGTTAATAAGTGGATTGCCTTTTGCAACAAAAGTTAAGGGTGGAACACCTTCAAGCACCTTTGCTTTTGACCTTTGATGAAGCCATTCAACAAATAGTTCCTCGATTCTGCTTTCAGTTCCCTCGGTATAATCAAGGTCGTTGAGAATTGCGATTAAAATTCTCATATCACGGCTGTCTCCGTCTCCGTCGTATGGGCTGTTATTTTTGATAGCGAGTAAGATTTTTTCAATCTCAAACTCCGCTTCTTTAGTGTATGGTATATTATACAAAATTGACTGTAATATTTCTTCAATATTACTTTCGGCAGGTTCAAGCACATTGGAAGCTCCTAGAATGTTCTGCATAATTGCTTCTTCTCTGCTTCCGGGTTTTTCAAATCCTGTGCTTTTCAGCAATAATTTTTTTCGCATAGTCAGCCCCCTTTTAATTCGTTGATACAAGCCCGATACCGTCGTTTATAACGGTTGTGTTATCTGTATCGTATAAAGTTATTGGAATGAATCGAACTTTGTTACACAGCGTTATTTCTTCTTCTACGACTGATTTTTTCATGTGGAATTCGTCCTCAGATACCCAGAACGTTAAATTTCCTTCTGAATCGTAACCGGCAAAGCCGACGACTGGATTCATGACGAGATATGTTCCGTTTGTGCCGTAGAGAATAACGCCGTCTTTGTCAAACTTTCCGATAAGGGTATTCGCTTCGTTGTATATCTGAATTTGACCGTACTCGTTGAGATTTGAACCGAGCTTCAGCGTTCCACCCTTGATAAGATCAGCGACTAAATTTATAACGTTTATTGCATGCATATTGAGAGTGCCGTCGATAGTCCATGCGGATGAAAAAGGTCCGTTGATTCCTGAAGTAGAAAAGCCAATTCCAGCTGAATTAATTCTCATAACGTTGGTTGCTTCTTCCTTCGGGAGCTTGTCTACAATCAATATCTGGTTTCCTTGATATATGCAGTAAGAGTTACCGAGTGCGCCCCATATTTTGTCTGCGGCTTCTGAAAGTTCTTCAGAAAGCTTTACAGACAGTTCCTGATCTCGTTCAGTGATCTGCTGACTTGTGGAGCTGGAAACAGTCTGCATAAGGTTTGACAGCTTTTGCTTGCTGTTGCCGAACTCCACTTGAACAAACTTTTCGAGTATACAATCGTATTCAAAGGCGATAACGTGTGTTGTAAGACTGATTCCAAGCCCTTCGTCTATAACGTCTATAGTATCTCCAATATCGGTTATACGCTCGATATTAGCTTTGACAGTATAGTTTATCTTCGGCACACAGTTGGCGGTCAAATACGCCGTTGCCTGCTGTCTCAAATCCTCTTGCAGCCTGAATTTGTATGCGTCCTCAGTCTCGCCTTCTTCCTGCTCGATTTCCTGCTCAAAAGTGACTGCTTTCGTATACGGCAGGTTGTACTGAGTATCGGAGTAAAGATATACTTCGTCGAGAGTAAGTCCGTCTTTACCAACTGGAAGAAGCTTCGTTACAACGTTGCTCCAATCCTCAGTTTTCTTTATTTCTTTAAGGTTTTTTCCATACCTGATTGTAACGCCGTTGTCAGTTCCGATTGATGATCTTATTTGTATATTGAAATTGTCTCGTACTAAATGACCGCCCCAGCGTTCAAGAACAGTGCTTACGGCAGTATTAAGCGACTTTCTTACGCACCTGAATGAATTTATACTTGTAACGTCTGAAAGCGTCGTAAATGGGCTTTCATTGTCTGTAGCGGCATTAAGGTGTTCAAGTGCTTGATTGCAGTTTTTGTTGACGACATTTGAATCCTGAATAAGATAATTCTCAGAATCGTAATATATGTGCTTAGCTTTTACTTTGATTTTGTTTTTATTATACTCCGGGTTTAAGAATCGAAAAGCCTGTTCGCCTGTAGGTGTAGGGCAAACAATAATTCTGCCGTTTACAATATATTCAGCATAGCTTGAACTACATTCAACCTCAGCGTAATAGTCTCCGTTGTCGTGCTTATGCACTCGGCATCTTGTAGGCTGTAAGACTATATCGCCGTTGCTGGAATACTCAGTATCAGTTTGACCGAATATTTTTATCACGCAATATCACCCCTGTATCTCGTAATGATTTGCCATAAATTCTGACCAGCCTTCAGCGTTATTGACGTACTTTCCTTCTCCGACTTCGGATATGAATAGCATTGCAAGTGAAACGTCCGTGCTGTCGATTCTTCCGTCCCTGTTGCAGTCTGCAATATCCTCTTGTTCGTCAGTTAATCCTGAAGGCTCACCGGTAGCGATATTCATGTAGGCTGTCCATATTAAATTAACGTCCTGATTATCGACGGTATCGTCTCCGTTTACATCTGGATATATGAAGTCAGGAAGCGCAGAAGGTGGCAGCGTTATGTCTCTTATGAGCTGCAACATACCGATTAAGATTGTGTAAACATCGCCGTCAAGTGTGATCTGTAAGTCGTAGTAATACCAGCCGGCTCTTAAATCCTGAGTATCTTCAGGAGCTACACGCAGGACGAATGTATTTCCGGCTTTCTGTGTTACTGCTGTTTTGTCCTTCTGGAAAATATAATTATTATTCGTAGCAGCCTGTTTTACTGAGAACTTTACGTCAAATCCTTCGTCTGAAAGGTCGATTGCAGTTTCTGAAGTGATCTCAAATTCGATATTGAGAGTGTCGCCACGTATAAGGTCAATATTCATTTTCTTTCCCCCTTTGATCTTGACAGGCTGTTCAAGTATTTTTATTCGTTTCAGCTTCATTATACCCACCTCGAATAATTCTGTATTCCGCATTTTATAACGTTCCCTGTGGCCGTTATTACGTTTGCGCCAATAGGCAGATAGAATTTATCATAGTTACCTGAGACAATTCTGTTTTTCAGATTTCCTTCGGTGTCGTATGCTTCCATTGCTGCTGTATCTATGATGATAGTTTCAGCAGCAGTTGTGCTGAAATTAATCGTAAATACTTGCTTGTTATTCAGCAATATTTCAACAGTGTCAACAGCTCTGATAGTTAATATAGGCTTGCTGTATATATTGCCGGAGTTTACTACGGTCAACGAATCTGTTTTGCTGAAATTCAGGTCTTGATTTCCTTCAGACAGCTTGTATTTGAACGGCTGCATATGATATCTCACTTTTGCTTGCTTGTATCTTATAAGGCGTTCAAAATCAATAGCTTCAAGCAGCTGGAAGTTATAATAAAAATCCGGTTCATTGCTGAAGGTGATCTTTCCGGAATCGTTATTTGAGAAATAAGAAATTACGTTGTTTATCTCTGCTTCAGGCTTCAACCCAATAGTCAACTCTTTGTCGTATGCTGAGTAGCCGAGACGAGTGATTATATCACCGTCCCGACCGTCTATTGTCTCAACTTGTGTCCTGATCTGCGGCTTTGAAATTGGCGGCAATTCCTGAATCAAAAGCCCATGTACGATAGTGCTTTTCGTTCCGTTAAGAATAATATAATTCATGTTGCCACTCCTTTACGTGTAGATTGCATCGGCTACTGTTCTTTCAACAAACCTTCCCATTTCGTCTGAATCCATTTCGATTTTCATTTCTCGTAATGCTCCTTTGAAGGCGTTGAGCATCGTATAATAGTCCGGTGCAGCTTCTGGATTCCTTGAAGTATCTACAGCATTTCGTATCATTTTCATGAGCTTTCCAGCTCCTGCAACAACTTCTGCCCCTGCTTCACCTGCTCCGAGAAGTTTACCGCCTTTCATTCCGAATATAGTCGGGCTGTCAAGTATCTGTGGCTGGTCCATAGCTTTCTGATACCATTCAACACCTAATTTTGGCATTGAAGGTGGATCAAGACTAAATTTGCCGGTAATGGAGAAGTGCGGAAGCTTGATCTTCGGAAGCTCCCATTTGAAGTTGAAGAAGCTTTTCATTTTGTCGATAGCTGTTTTAACTCCATTCTTAGCTGCTTCAATAGGCGTTAGAATTGCCGACTTGATACCGTTCCAGATATTTACAACGTTGGTTTTAAGGACGGTAAAAAGATTCGTGACTGTATCTTTTACGCCGGTTGCTGTTGTTGTTACAGCTGCTTTTGCTCCGTTGATAGCGTTCGTTATTGTGTTCTTGATTCCTTCCCAGACTGAGACGACAAACGATTTAACAGCGTTGAAAACAGTTGTAACTGTTGTTGAGATAGCGTCGATTGTATTTGCAATATTTGTTCTGGTGTTTTCGATAGATAGACTTACAGCAGCTTTCAGCCCTTCCCAGATTGTAGTTGCTATAGTTTTTATCGTAGTAAATGTGTTTGTTATGCCTTCTTTAATCTCGTTGATAGTGTTTTCAATGTTTTCTTTTGCGTTTTTTATCGAATCAGTTATTTTGGTCTTGATAAATTCCCAAGTCACCGATATAAATGTCTTGACTTTCTCGAAGGTTTCTTTGAGCTTTTCAACAGTTTCTGTTGTTACTTTTTTGATCTTCTCCCAAAGATTTATCCAGAACTCACGAAATTCTTCGCAGTTATTCCATAGATAAATAAATCCGGCTACAAGTGCTGTAATACCGACTATAATTAATCCAATAGGATTTGCAGCCATAGCGATATTTAGTGCTTTTTGTGCGGCGGCTGCTGCGTACTGAGCGATTGTCATTCCCTTTTCGGCTGCTGTTGCTGCTATTACTGCGACTTTATTTGCTATGACCTGTGCGGTGAAGGCTGTCATTAATCCTGTAACGAGAGTTAATACAGTAGGAAGGTTACTTTTCACCCACTTTACGGCTGCATTTGCTCCCTTTATAACGTCAGCGATAAGGTCCGTTGTCTTGGTTAAGAAGCTCGTTATATTTTCCATGCCGATTTCAGAAATTATCTCTTGCAAGCCTGATACTACAGTCGCTTGCATATTTCCGATAGCTCCTTCAAAGGTTTTGACGCTGGTTGCTGCTTCTACTGCGACAGGCTCGTTTCCGAGCTTCATAATTGCAGCGTTGAATTCGTCAGCCGTGATCTGACCTTTTGACATTGCTTCTCGGAAGTCTCCTGTATATGCTCCGGCTTCCTTCAATGCTTCCTGAAGCCTTCCACTCGCTCCGGGAATAGCATCGGCGAGCTGATTCCAGTTTTCAGTCGTCAGTTTTCCCTGACCTGCTGTCTGTGATAGAGCTATAGCAACAGAGTTAAATGTATCAGCATTACCGCCGGCTACAGCGTTAAGATTTCCGGCTGCTTGTGTAAGCCCTGTATAATCTTTGATTCCGTTTGCAGCGAGCTGTGCGGTCGTATTTGCGATAGTATCGAGGTCGTACACTGTTCTGTCTGCATAATCTTTTACGTCGGCAGCAGCCTTCTTGATAGCCTTATTGTCGTACCCTGCAAAGCCCATTGTCTGCTCAAACTTGTACATGGTGTCTGAAGCGTTAATCGCTTCTTTTGTAAGATCACGTAAACCGTCCATTACAAAGTCTATACCTTGCGCCACAAGGTTTGCCATAGCTCCTTTGAGGACTGAGAAGCCGCCGTCAAGTTTGTGCGACTTATCTGCTGCATCGTCCATGCTGTCTGAAAGATCGTCCATGCTGTCTGCCATGTCGTCTGTCTCTCTTGAAGCGTCCTCGGTAGCAGATTCAAGGTCTTTTATAGCTGCTTCGTTTTTGTCAATCTCTCTTGTGGTCTTGTTTACTGCTGTTTCGGCGTTGTTGACTTCCATAGTCCAACGCTGTACAGTTGTCTCGTACTTGGATGTTGTATTCTCTGCTTTCCCAAGCTCAGTTTCGCACTCCTTGACCTTTGCTTCGAGATCAGCTATTTCGTCAGCCGATGTTTCAGTGCTGTTCTTAGCTTTGTCAAGTGCTTCTCTTGCTTGTTCAAGTTTCTGCTGCCATTCCTTCACAGAATCTGCGCTATTTTCGTACTCGTCCTGAGCCTGTTTAAGCATATCCTTTGCCCTGTTGAGTGCGTCGTTCTGAAGTTTAAGCTTCTTTGTCAATACTTCGTTAGTATCTGAGAGCTTTTCAACGCTTGTATCGTTCTTATCGTATAGCGAGCTGACCTTTTTAAGCTCAGATCCGACAACTTTCAGGCTGTTGGTTATGTTTGTAAGTGCTTTTCGATATTCGCTTTCGCCCTGAAGTTTGATTACGCCACCGAATGCCATATAGTCACCCCCTTATTTTATCCAATCTTCCTCGTCTGCTGCTTCGTCTTCCAGACTGCCGTATGTTTTGTGAGATAGCAGCAGCAGTAACTCTAAGTCAAAATTCTGCTTGTATGCTTTATAATACCGCCTGAATTTCCGCAAGGTCATGTGTCCTATCTCCTTGACTGTAAATCCCATTTTCAAGCCTGTGATATAATACCACTCAAATTCAATATATGGCTCAACTTCGTCCTCTGAGTGGATTACTCGTTTTTTGATTCGTCTTTGTTGGCTGTAAGTACTGCTTCATTAAGCTTGTTGCCGACGTTCTCAAAGCCGAGTTCCGTAAGAAGTCTGCCGACCTGTTTAAGCGTGAACGGCTTTTCGTCTGTTCCTTCCTGCTCATTCTTTATGTCTATACCCTCATTCAGCATTTCACAGAAGCCGAATTTGATAGCTTTTGCGTCTCCTGCTGTTGTGAGTTCAGTCCAGTTGTCAATAGTGCCGTATTCTTCCTGTATAAGCTCCATAACGTTGAGATTGAAGCATAAAAGATAATTCTTGCCGTTGAGTGTTATTTCGGGATAAAAATCTTTCATAATATAAAAACTCCTTTTTTGAATTATGGGCGAAGAATGATCTCCGCCCATTATTATTTTTTAATATGCGTATGAAACGTAAATGCTCTTTCCGCTTGAAGGTGCAGAATTGAATGTAAGCGTCGTTCCAGACACGCTGTATGCGGTTGTAGGCAGCCCATCGACTGTTACAGTGTAAATTGTTGTTGGAGTATGTGAAAGCGTCACAGTCGTTGTTCCTGAGCTTGTAAACGTGTCTGCTGTTACCGTCTGACCGAAACAAGTTGCAAGATAAGCAACAGCGTCTGCGTGAGACGTAAATGTCTTTGTCTTGCTCCACTCTCCACTCTGAAGCGCAACGATAGTTCCTTCGATTGTAGGTGTACCGAACTCAGTTGTCTCACCGTGTGTGTTTGATTCCTGAGCAGGTTCAGCGAATCTTACCTTTGAGAGAAATTCGACTTTATACTTGCGAACTCCACCCTTCATTTTGTTTATGATTCTGCCTACACCGACGTAAGGTGCAACGTCGAGTGTGCTTCTTATCATTTCCCCTGCCGAATCTACTTCGTGACCAAGAAGGGGAGCGAATACAGCGTCGTCGTCGTCGTCAACCGTAAGCGATATTGTACCTGCTGAGAACGTGCTGTCTGTCTCTGCTATTGCATCATCAGCGTAAAGAACAGCAGAATTGTTCGTGATGTTTACGGTTGCTGATACAGCTTTACCGAGTGACTGCATAGGGCCGTAAGAAGCAGTGTCGCCTGATTCTGAAAGAACGCCCCATTTAAGATTGTTTAAGCCTATTTTTGCCATAATTTTTTTCCTCCTTTTATCTGAACGCTTTTATTGCTGATTCGCCGAGAAGCCCCTGCCCTTCACCTGTTGGATGCAGATGCATTGTAGCACTGTTGTCAAAAGTCAGAGTTGCAGAATTTATAAGATTAATACCGCATGATTCAAAGTCAATCACGCCGCAGCCGAAAAGCCTTGCAACGTCTCTGATTGCATCGTTATACGTCCTAAGAGTGATCCCGTCTCTGTTGACAATTACAGGAAGATTACGAGATAGAGTTAAGTAACTGTCGTGCGTGTGCTGGTGAATTGTACAGCAGTAAATCTTTGCGAACGGATAGTTTGCTTGTATCTTTTTAAGCATGTTCGCATAAGCACCAATGAAGGTAGATACATCAGCAGGTACATCTGTAGTTCCGTCATAGCTTCCGAGATCGACACCGTAAAGGAAGTCGTTTGTACCCATTTCGCAAAGGATGTAGTCAGGAGCTGTGCCGTTATCCAGCGCAGAGGTTCTTTCATCAGAGCATCCTGCGATTCTATCAGGATTTCCGGTAGAACAGCATGAACCGGCGTTGGCATTGATAGTGTTAATGCTCATACCTGTAGCTCTTGCCAGCCTATGCCACCACATTGATGATGCAGGATAGCCGGCGTTCTGATAAGTATCGCCGCCCCAACCGGTAGTTCCAGAAGGCTGACCACCCCATGATCCGTTATATCTACTTATACTATCACCAATAACAGAGAACGATTTGTTCTGGAAGCGTACACTTGCCAGCTCTGCACCTCTTGACATCATAAGATTTCTGCCGTCAACTGACATTTGTATCTTGCATATTGACACCTCTGGAAGTGGGATGCAAACAAGTCCAAGAAATAAGAAGCCTGCGGACTTGGCAGCGTTGCTGCTTGGGTTTCTTGGATTTGTTCCGTCAAAAACGTAAATTGTCTTTGTATTAAAATCAAGATATACAAGTTTGTTGTCTCCGGTTGAAAGGCCACTTGTATCAAGCGTAATGTCAGATAATTTTATACCATAAGTACTACCGCCGACGCAAACAGTAAACCTGTCCATTTTTGTTGATAAACTTACGTTTGCTTTGTTTGCAGAAGTAAATTCAAGTAATGGTACGCTATCAAGGCAGTTTTCGTTGCTTGCGTCAAGCGAATAGTGGAATTCGCTGAAAATATTTGACTTATTGTCAAGCTCAACCAAGTGCGAATCGTATTCTCCGTAGTACGGATTTATGTTATTACCATCTACTGACATTTGCATGGATGTAATAGATATACTTGGAACAGGTATACACACAAAGCCAACAAAAGCACAATTATCAATTAGACCCTTATAGTTTTCGGGAGCAAGTCCGTCACAGACATAAAATTTCTTTAAAACTGGGTTGAGATATATAAGCTTATTATCATTCGTACCGCAATTTGTTAGATCGAGTGTGAAGTTTGAGATGCTATCTAAGTAACGCTTATCTTTGAAAACAACACCGAGATTCTCAATGTTTCCTGTAGGGTTTAAAGTTACACTGGATTTGTCCGATGTGCTAAAGCCGAGAAAAGCATACTTTTCATTTGTATTTCCACCGCCTACTTTAGTCGAATAATGAAATTTCAACGCTGTATCAAGCATAAAATTACCATACTGAACAAATGCATTTGCGTTTAACCAATCTATGTCGCTCGTTGTCATATCAGCTTCGTCATTTCTCGCAAAAACAAGTCTGATTTTCTTAGTGCCAGGCTTCAGACTGTTATACTTTTTGTCCTCTGTGAAGTATCCGACATTACCAAGATGATTTTCGTTTGAATCATAGCAAGCTACGCCTATTTTAAAAACAGAATAATCACTTATCTTGATTAATAGATTCGCTTCTTTTTCTGTTATGTCAACTAAGTCACTATATGCTCTATTAGTCGTTGTTTCGATTTCGCCTGTGGATGTATTAACCATTCCAACCTTAACCATAGGCATTACAAAGCCTGAATTTCCGTCGTTCAGTGGGGAGCTGTTGAAGTCGTTCAGTCTGTCTAAGTTCCCTTTTATTTTCTGGCTTTCACTGTCAAGATTGGCGAATCTATTACTATATTCTCCGTAGTACGGATTTATGTTATTACCATCTACTGACATTTGCATGGATGTAATAGATATACTTGGAACAGGTATACACACAAAGCCAACAAAAGCACAATTATCAATTAGACCCTTATAGTTTTCGGGAGCAAGTCCGTCACAGACATAAAATTTCTTTAAAACTGGGTTGAGATATATAAGCTTATTATCATTCGTACCGCAATTTGTTAGATCGAGTGTGAAGTTTGAGATGCTATCTAAGTAACGCTTATCTTTGAAAACAACACCGAGATTCTCAATGTTTCCTGTAGGGTTTAAAGTTACACTGGATTTGTCCGATGTGCTAAAGCCGAGAAAAGCATACTTTTCATTTGTATTTCCACCGCCTACTTTAGTCGAATAATGAAATTTCAACGCTGTATCAAGCATAAAATTACCATACTGAACAAATGCATTTGCGTTTAACCAATCTATGTCGCTCGTTGTCATATCAGCTTCGTCATTTCTCGCAAAAACAAGTCTGATTTTCTTAGTGCCAGGCTTCAGACTGTTATACTTTTTGTCCTCTGTGAAGTATCCGACATTACCAAGATGATTTTCGTTTGAATCATAGCAAGCTACGCCTATTTTAAAAACAGAATAATCACTTATCTTGATTAATAGATTCGCTTCTTTTTCTGTTATGTCAACTAAGTCACTATATGCTCTATTAGTCGTTGTTTCGATTTCGCCTGTGGATGTATTAACCATTCCAACCTTAACCATAGGCATTACAAAGCCTGAATTCCCGTCGTTCAGTGGGGAGCTGTTGAAGTCACTGAGCGTATCAAGGCAAGATATAGTCTTACGATATTCAGTGTCAAGTCTTTCGCTGAGTGTCTCGTAACCCTCTCTTGCCTGAGCTACTTCATACGCTACATCTCCGCTTGCGGATGCTTCGACCACGATGTTGTTTACCTGCTCTTGCAGGTTGTCAAGTGCTGTCTGATTGGCTTTCTTTGAAAGCCCATTGTTCAACTCTGATTTAGTCGCTAATGAATTTAAAACAATTGACAGCTTTGAATCTCCTACGCCAACATCCTTGTCTTTTACTACTGGAAAAGACAACCCATTTTTAGGCTCAATCGTGTCTATTATCTCAACTGACATTATTATTCCCCCCTTACTTCAACGGTAGTTTTTCCGAGGTTTGCGTTTGTGCTGCGGTATACTTTGTAAGTTTCCTGATATCCGCTTTCATTTGTGATGATCTGGTCAACAGGAGCTTCAAAGCCGCCCTCGAATCCTGAGACGTAGAACGAAACATCACCGAGCCTTGAAGGAATTGCGTATATAATATATTGACCTGCTCCGGCATTAACAGTAATGGTTCTTGCTTTGTTGTTGCTGAGTACCTTTGGCAGCTCTGTTATAGTCGTAAGATCCGCTGCAACGCCGTAATATATCTGGTTGGCAAATGATATATTTACGGACTTGCTTACATTTGTCTGGCCGTCAGTAACGTTTAATGTGTAAGTCTGCTCATAAGATACACCGGCGTACTGCTTTGTGTTATCTGTAACAGGCGTTCCGTTTATATTCTGTGATGTTGGAGATTTGTTCAAGCTCCATGCAAGCTCTATTGTATTTTCACTTCCCATTTCACAAAGTGAAGGGCTTGCAGTAAAGCTGTTGATCTTGATAGGAATATATTCGAGAGCGTCAAGCCTTGCCCTTATTGCTTCGGTTTCTGATTCGTCAGCTTTATTTGCTACCTCAGCAGCAAGAGTGGACAAGTCAGCTTCTGTGCTTTTTTTAGCATACCGTTCGTCTGATTCTTCTTTATTGAATACGTTAAACGGATATCTTTTTCCGTCTTCAATATCGCCTACAAAGCAGTTACAATGATCGAACATATTTCTGCTGTCCATAAAGCCCATTAAAATACCTCCTTTATCTTGATTTTTTGCGGCGGTAAAACGACCAATTCGTTGAGGTATGCAGCAATTTTGCCGTTGCCGACTGTAAGTCCTGCCGTCTGCTCAGGTGTAAATATAACGGTTATTTTCTTGTCGATACTATCAACGTCATTGCTTGTAAATTCCTTTGAAATTGTATGACCTTTTTCGTCTGATACCTTGACTATAAGTGTATCGTTGTCGGTCATTATATACCGCCATACTCTGTCAACTGTAAGCTGGATTCCGCATACAGCTTCTTTGCCTTTGTATACTGTCATTGTCTGACCTCCAACACTAATTTCGATATTTCTGATATCTCTTTCAAAGCACATTGATCTTTCGATAGAGAAGCACAAAGTCTTGTGATAATATCCGGTATCGTTCTCAAACATTTCAGGTGAATCCTGAGACGGAACATAAGAAAAACCTATTGCTTCAAGTATCGCCATAATTGCTTTTGCAATATTGTAATAATTGCCCTTTGAATAGATATCAAAGTCGTAATAAGTTACAAAGTTCTGCACCTGATCTTCCGCAGAAAATACTTCGCCGTTGTTTGTAGGTGTGAAGACTACATACGGTTCACCATGCCCCAAGTAATGTAAGTAATTAACAGGGATTTCAACATCATCAACACTGAATTCGTCGAAAGCCATTTGAATGATCTCGTTCATGCTTTAGTCCTCCGGCAAATATTTTTTCTGGACCGCTTCCATTGCCTTCGTGATTGCTCCTTTGTTGAAGGACTTGCGGAAAAATGGCTGCTTTGGAAAAGGCTCGCCACTTCTGCCGTATTCAAAGACGTTAGCGACCAAAGGTGCAGGAGTTCTTTCACCGTGTTCGTTTATGAAATATCCTGAGAAGCCAACTTTCATATTTACTCCGTCGTCTGAAGGAGTTTCGTATGCTTTAGTAGTTCCCAAGCAATTCATTATAGGGCTGCTTTTCATTCCTGCTGGTGCATTAGATTTGATACGTTCAAGAACTGTCTCAGCTCCTGCTTCCACCATTGCTTTCATCATTTCAGGTGTGTCACGGTTAAGTTTTTGCAGCTGGCTTATGATATCGTTAGGGATATCGAATTTTACTTTTGCCATTAGTGCGTCACTTCCTTTGCCTGAATTTCAAGCTCGACGTCAGCTTCGTTCACGTTATTGAGATATTCAATCGTATAGGTTTTACCCCTGAATTTTATTATCATATCCCTGTTGATCTGCGTTATAGGATAGCGAATCGTGAAGTTCGTGTAAGCCTTCTCAAAATCGCTATTAGCGGCTATGAGCGTAAAGCCCCTTGTAGTCTGTACTGCTGCATAAGTCGTTAATACAAGCGATTCTGACGCTGTCTGGAAGCCGTCGTCGTCTGTATCTACAGTCGTACTGTAAATTTCGATTTTCTTGTTGTATTTTCCAGCGTTAATCATAGCAGATTCACCGAGTGCATACCGAGTATCGTTTCTACTGTATTATTAAGGGATTTTTCTTCGGTATAAAGTGATCTATTGTCGTACATATCCTGAACAAGAATATATACTACAATTACAAAATCCTCATGCTCGTCTATACTGTCATTATTAAGCCCTGTATAACTGCGTATATAGGCTTTTGCGGCATCTATAGCCTGTGAGATAAACGTATTATCGGCGTCTGAAGGTTCTGCAATTCTGCAATATTCAACTATGTCTGAGACGGTCATTTCACTTACTTTCACGATTCGCACTTCCTTTCGTTATATTTTTCCTTGCTTTACTAAGAAGCAAGGATTCCGGCAGCCCTGAGAGAAGCGAGAAGGCTGTTCAGGGTTGTTCTCAGTGCAGCTGCATCTGCTCCGCTTGCTGCGTCTGCGACTGCTTCTGCCTGTTCAAAGCTGGCAGAGTCAAGTCCTTCTACGACTGCTCCGCTTTCGATTACAAGCTTGCCGCCGATGTGAGTAACGTCGCCGCCCTGCTCCGTATAATTCTTTGTGTTATAAGTGCTCATATTTTCACTCCTTTGAGATTGCTCAATGTGCAAAGGACATAAATGTCCTTAGCACAAAAAGCAATTATGTGTTATTATTCAGCCATTACCAGCTTGGCAATCTTCTGTTCGTTCTCTACCTTTGAATCGAACTCGAACCAGCCTACGATACCAACAGCGTGCTGTGTTGCGTACTTCTCACGAAGCACTTCGATGTTGATTTCCTCGGAGAACTTTGTTGCAAGTCCTGACATATCGCCGTAGTAAATAGCGACCTTGCCGTCCTCTGTGTAGTCAGGCATATTGTCTGACACATAGACAGGCTTGCCGAGAATGGAAGTGCCGAAAGGTGTTGAAATTTCATCGTTAAGAAGATATACACCGGTAGACGCTTTGAGCTTTCTCAGTGCTGTTCTTGTAGCAGGTGACATAATCCAGATTGCGCCGCTCTGGTAGTCGTCCTTGATCTTATCGTGAAGGTCGATAACCTCGTCTGCTGTGATCTTGTCTGCGGCTGCTGTTGTGATAGAGTTTGTAAGCCCTGAAAGTCCCTCGACTTTACCGACTGTACCGTTAAGAAGCTCGTTTTCGATAAATCTCTTGATAGCGTATGCCATTTCGTCTACTACGAAGCCCACAATGTCAAATGCGGCATTGTTGATAAGGGAACGAGAAATTTTCGAGAGCGCACCAGCAAGGAAGCCGGTAAGTGTGATCTTGTCGAAGTTGCCGTTTGAAGATTCAAGTTCCTCGAACTCGTCGTGATATGCAACCGTAATAACTGTATCGTCAGACGCAGGATAAAACGGAATGTCGAGATTTCCCTTCATATTGTACTTGCTGGACTTTTCCAGAATCGGGCAAATATCGTAAACCTTCTTGATGATCTTGTTTGCAATAGTTGTAGGAATTACAGCGCCGTTATTGGCAGGTACGAGATTAACATTGTCTCTCTGATTCAGTGCTGTTCCTCTGATGTAAGCTTCAAAAGCTCTTTCCTCTGCTGCTGCCTTCGCTGCTTCCTCGACTGATCTTTTCTTATCGTCGCCGCAAGCTCTCTCGCCCTCTGTAGGTGTTGCGTCAGGCTTTTCTTCGAGCGCTCTCATATCGTCGAACTCCTTTTCAAGTCCGAGTGCCTTCTTGATACGCATAACGTCGTCTCTGATCTCAGCCAGCTCCTGCATCTCGTCAGGTGTAAGCTCTCTTTTTTCGAGCTTTGCCTTATTGAGCATTTCGTCAGCCTTCTTCATAAGGTCGTTGACCTTCTCCACTAAGTCTTTTCTCATGATTAATTTTCTCCCTTCATTTCTGAGATAATTTTTTCAGCTTCTGAATAGTCCGGAGCTTTTTCTTCGGGCTGTTCACGCTGTTCTATTGTGCCTGTGATCTTTATTTCGTCAACGAATAAATCGCCGAAATAAATACGTTTTTCCTGCTGTCCTTCTGAATCTCTCACGTTAATGAGAGTGCCGTCATACGCAGGTGTTTTCTTGCGGTCGAGAATAGATATTTCGTAAAGGTCCATATCCTTTACGTCTCTTGTTCTCATGCCGTTTTCTGAGTGTTCGTCAACGTCTCTATCCTCGAATCCGAAGGAGAAGCCGACAAGGTTTCCTCGCCTTGCTTCCTGTACAGTTTCAGCGTCCTTGATTGTTGCACGAATCCTCAGTCCGATATTATCCTCTGAAAGCTCGACGTTACCGTCCTTTGTGCCGCCCAAGTCTCTTGACCAGTTGTGATTGTAAAGAAGTCTTACGTTATCGTTGCGCTGTAAAGCCCTCTGAAAAGCTCCTTTACAGATACGTTCAACGAACTCGCCTGTTCTGGAAGGAAGCGGCTTCGAGAGCCTTTCGACTGCGTTCACATAGCCTTCAATTTCAACGCTGTCCTCTTTGATTCTGATTTCCATTCATTCACCCCCTTTATGCGTCCGACGAATTACCGTCAGCTTTAAATTCCTGCTCCATAACGTGAGCTTCCAGCATTGACGTTGTCTTGTTCAAGTCGGTCTGCTGGTTGATGTTTGGCGTGTAGTATGTATGCGTATTAGTATCATATAAAACAGCTCCCAAGCCTACGTTTACAACGTCAAGTCCTTCTACATAGTTCAGGTTTTCTTCCTGCCTGATCTCGTTTATAGTTAGAAAGCCGGTTTCTTTGGCTGTTTTATATGCTTCGTAACGCTCTTTTATGCTGGCTTTGATGATCTCTTTTACATCAAAGCTGAAGAAATAGTCGTCTTTTTCCTTTTCAAGTAGCAAATCACGGTTCAAAGCCGTCTCAAATGCCTTCACAATCGGGTATATAGCTTCTTTGAAGGTTCTTTCAAAGTCTTCCGGATATATGTGAAAAATACCGTTTATTTCGTCCAAAAACGCCTTTTTGCTCTCATTTAGCTGCATTTCAACGCTTGTGTTGCTTGCTTCCTGAAATTCCAGTCCATTATTGAGGACAACGACGGCTTCTTCGTTGTTGCTGTATAGGTTCGCCCATGCTGTTTTCAGCGTGTCGATTTCATCCTGTCCGAGCTTCCTTTGAGACTTCAAAAAGCCCCTTTTATTGCCGCCCTTCTTTACCAATCCGAGCTGATACAGCAACGTCTGGTATGCAGTTTCAAGAGCTTTGGAGACTTCTACGGTAATACCTACGCCGGACGCTCCGTCCTTTGTATTTCTGAGTATCTTCAAAAATTCGTATGGCTCGTATCTTGCGCCCTCGACTTCAATTGAAAACTGCTTGAATATCGGATAATACATCTTCATTATTACGACGTATATATCCTGCACGTAGAAAATACCGGTAACGTCGTTCCTGCTCCGCTGAATGTAAGCGTAACCGCCTTTTCCCATGAGATAGTCTTCGACTATGGCTTTTTTCATCTGGAAGCCGTCAAGAGTATCTCCGGTATCGGTATTAAGGAGCTTGCACCGCCTGTCGTCCTTCTGCTCGACGACAGCTCCGTCCTCATACTTGTATAGCTTTACAGGCATACAAGCTATTGAGCCGGAAATAAAATCAACTGCTCCGCTTACCGCAGGTATTGTCATTGCTTTTTCTCTGGTGATTGTCTCGTTGTTCAGCAACGCCCTGAGAAGTAAATCGTCAGCTTCGACATTCTCGGTATCTCTTTTCTTTGATCTCTTCCAAAATGCCAAAATATCACTCCTTTACAAAACTTGAATCGTAAAGTCGCTGCCGAACATCACATCCTGCTGTAATAGATATACAGCGTTTATGAGTGATACGACCATATCGACTTTGCCGTTGGATTTCTTTTTCGTGACGTATAGATTTCTGTTCGTGTCGTAGGTGCAGCGTGCGTTCTGGAAGTTGATTTCGAGTAAAGGATTTTTTTCGTACTGAAATTCCCCACTCAGTATCTTTTCTTTCAGAAGCTTTGTCGGTGGGTGCAGGGTGCTTGAATGTTGACGAATCTCAACAAGGTTGTGACCTTCCTTTTCAAGCTTCTGCGCCGTGCTGAGTGCGTTCCAACGGTCGAAGCCTATAGCTTGTACCTTGACACCGTAACGTTCCTCTAACGATAAAATAAATGCTTCTACGTAGTTGTAGTCGATAACCTTATCGCCGCAAGCGTAGCACTTCTTTGTCGTCTCTATGATATTTCGATAATCGAGCTTTTCCGAGATCGTTTTTTCGTCGATTCTGCCTTCTGGAATGAAGGCGAACACATCTGCTATGATGTTATTATTTTCATCGGCTGTTACCATAGCGACTGAAGTATTATCGTTCGTTTCTGATAAGTCAAAGCCAACGTAAACGGTTCTATCCTTCCAGTCGATATGACTTGTACGGCACTTCTGGACTGCTGCTACGTCGATATACGTCTCTGTTCCAATGCCCTGATAGATTATATTACAATGCTTTGTTACGAAGTTCTCACGAGCTTTGTCAACTGCGATTGCGTATGCTCGCTTCTTTTTGAGTTCTTCCCATATCTCAGGGATTTCAAGTGCGGCTGGGTTTGACTGCTTCAGGATAAGATCGTCATTCATCCAGTCCTTTGTGTTATCTGGTTCGTATAATAGGCTGAAGACAGTTTCGTCCTTCTCGATTTTGTCGAGTACCTTCTTTGAGTACGACACATAGTCCTCAAATGGGTTGTCTATGGTCGGATATTTTGTGCTGATGATGAATCCGAGACGATTCTTCATGTTGATCTGACCGGAGCGCATTGCTTCTACAGGATAGTTAATCGGCAAAGCCCCGACTTCATCGGCACAGAATACGTTAGGCATACGAGAATCCATTCTCGATGTAGAATAGCTCAGAGGAATGAACTTCGACAGCAGCGGCTTAAATGATATATAATCACGAAGAATCTTGAATCGCTTTGTATTCTTGTATTCATATATCGCCGGTGATGATCTGAGCGTTTCGGATATTGCTTCCTGTATCTCCTTTGAAAGTGAACCGTCCGGAGCTACGGAATAGAATTTTGAGAACTGCGGCTCAGTCAAAAATGCTATTATGAAGATCGTTCCGACTGTATATGTTTTGAAGTTTTTACGGCAGATTTCCAGCAGGCAGGTTTCGTATTTCCTGCGCTTTGTATCGTTTCTATGGACCGTACAAAAGACTGCTATATATATAAACCATTGATAACCTGTTGAACAGTTGTACAGGCTTTCTCCGGCTTTCAAGCCCTTTGGCATATTGAGCAGTTTCAAGATGTTCTCGACCTGCTTCACCTTTGCTTCTGAGACGATATATTTTTTGTGCTTTCCTTCTGCTATTTTTAACCACTCTTTCATTTGCAGCTTGACATATTTCGGAGTGGTTTTTTTCCTGATGTTCTTTTTACAGTATTCGTAAGCCTTATTCACTTACCTCACCGCCGTTGAGTATCTTCAGCAACGGGTCTTCAGATTCGTTGTCTGAATCCTCAACGAATCCTCTAATAATCTTCATAAGAGTTGCGACGGTCTTGTTCGCAGAATCTGTTGTGCGGTTATATGCGTTTATAGCCGGGTTGTCGTAAAGGTTCTTACGTCCCTTGACGTATTCCTTTGTGACAAGTGTTCCGTTCTCCTTTAGGGCGATTTCAAGGTCGTTCAATATTTTGATCTGGACTTGATATCGCTTGAAGGTTGTAACGAAAAAGAAATTACCTTGTACGCCTGATTCCTCAGCAATACGCAGGATTTCTTCCGCTTGCTGGTTAAGGTTCATTTTTTCAGCCATTTTCTCACCCCTTCCGTTATATAAAGGCTGCGTCGTTTGGTGCTTCCTGTAAGCTCTGAATAAAATTATTCGAAGCTGTCAGCCTTGCCGCTGTCGCACAGTTCGTAAATGTCTGGACATTCTCCGGTAGGTTCGTACTGCGGTATTTCTACTTTGTGCGAATACTGGTTGCCGTCTCCGGTATCAATATCGTTGTCAAAGTCTATGTTGATTTCAAAATCGAACTGTGTCATATCAATTCCCTTGATTCGTTCCAGCTCCTTGTTCAGGATTTCAATATCGAATCCGGTATTCATCGTAAGCTGATTGTGAACGAGAATGTATGCACGTTTCTGATCTTCTGTCAAGCCTTCTATCCTGATACAGTCAACTTCTTTGAATCCCAAGTCTTTTATTGCCATAAGTCTGCCGTTACCTTCGATAACAACGTTGTTCTCGTCTATGGCAATAGGGTCGTTGAAGCCGAATTCAAGAATTGATGAACGAATTTGTTCAATCTGTCTTTCAGGGTGAAGCTTGGCGTTATCTTCGTAAGGTATGATCTCGTCAACCTTGATTTTTTCAATTTGCATTTGTTTATCCTCCGATTTTAAGCGTTTAGCGATAGGAGCGATTTAACGCCGTTTTAATGCGGCTGTATATTTTATAGAGTAATTATATTATGATATGATTTGAACAGCCTTGTGCGCTATTCTGGGCGGTCGTGAACGATTTCACAAGTGGTTTTCCAAAAAACCCATGTAAATTTGCAATTTTTGTAAATTTACGTGGGAGCGTTTGGTGGTAGG
>Ga0326511_10000574_pt1 | contig 32270 bp, 54 predicted proteins | sample 0_2496_0518_D_FD_203701 | JGI IMG/M metagenome (GOLD analysis project Ga0326511, IMG submission 203701) | Bovine rumen microbial communities from UC Davis, California, United States - 0_2496_0518 | ecosystem: Host-associated > Mammals > Digestive system > Stomach > Rumen | place: USA...
TTATCCTTTTGTGCGTCTGTTTTTTTATATACCCGGGGGGGATAGTCACGCCGTACTTCAGTGCGGTTCTCTCCAGAAGCCGTATTCCCTCATCTGTCAGCTCGTCTGTTTCTCTGTCGTGGAGCTTGTTATGCATCCCCTTTGATAGTGAGATAAGATTCCATGACTCGAACGCATACTCAGGGAAGTCTCTTACTGGAAAGATGTGGTGCACCGTATCGGCTTGTCTTGCCTTCCCGTACCTTGCTGATAGCTGGCACTGGTACTTATCCCGCCGAAGGATGTATGCTCTCTTCTGTTCCCAGTGTCTTGTGTGGTATATGTCCATTGTTTCTCTTTGCCAGATACAGGAAAGGTGTGTCACACACAGCCGCAATCATTTCAAGTATGCTTGTGCTTATCGCAATGCCGACCACTGTTTGAATATCATATATGCCAATAAACGCAAGTGATACGAATCCGAAGTTCTCAAGACAGTTACACAGGATCGTTGCAACATTGTTTCTCAGCCACAACTTTCCTTCCCCTGTCTTGTCCCTGATCTTCTCAAACACAAAAATATCTGCCATGTTTGCAATAAAGTACATTGCAATTGACGCAAGACTGATCCGCAGATTCAATCCAAACAACGTTCTCATTGCCCCGTCAGCATAATCAATCGTGCTCGGAATGTATGCAATCGAAATCTGTGTTGCGACTATTAAAGCCGCAGACGAGATTAAGCCAACATACACCGCTTTCCTTGCTAACTCTTTCCCATACTTTTCAAACAGGACATCAGTTGCAAGAAACACACTTGCGAAAAGTGCTGTGCCAAGTGTTGTGTCAAAGCCAAGTATTACAGTGCTTTTTGCTGTAACAATGTTTGCAAGTATCGTTGCCATTGCTACCCAAGCAATTACGCCTTCAGCCTTCAACGATCTTTCGATCAGTACAACAGAAGCAAACGCCGCAATGATTTCAACCACGAACATAACGCTATTCATTTTGTATCTCCTTAGTTTTTTGATGTGGATGTTGCGCAACACATTTGTTACAGATTGGTCAATGCCCATCTCTGCAACTTGATCCATTCTATGTAATTGATAAGAGCCGCTTTCTTGCTGTCTCCTATCCTCTTCCCTTTCGGAACATCAATCTTCAGCATCTTCCCCTCTTGGAATTTGTATATGTATCCGAATCTGTTCCCGGTTGTCCATGCTGTTGAATCAACGCTGTCGAAATGAAATTTCGGTAGCATTGACAGTTTTGTGTATCCGAGTCCATGTATCTTTGCGTTCCGTTTGTGGGCTTCCTGTATGAACCAAGGAATTGCCTTTTCAGCTTTTGCCGACCATTCATTCCCAACAATTCCGCCGAGTGCTACATACGGATACTCGTCACACATCTTTTTGAACTCGTCAACGCCTCTTGTCGAATGCCATACAGGGATTGATTGTCTCCCGGTCATGCTTTCAAGACGCTTTCTCAGTTTCAGCACTTCACCGTATCCTATGACTGAATCAATATCGAGTTCAAAGAATTTTTCTATATTGTTCTTGTTGATAAAGTTGGCATAGCGTTCCGCATATTCCATCCAATCAACTTTGATCTTGCTGTTCATCATGAAGGTGAACGCGCCAGAGTCAAGAAGAAAGTCTCCATAGTACGGCATAAGCCTTTCGGTGTCACTGTCGCAGTAGTAAAACGATTCCAGAATAAAAGGGCGATGACCTATTATTGCCTTGTCAAAGCCCCCCCTATATTTTTCTTCTGTCCACACGGGATCACGCCCGCAAGGTAAATCTTCACCTATGCCCCCCCCGTGTATGAGTGGGATTATTTTGTTCTTCCCGTTTTCTCCTGCAAGATATATCCTCATTCAGGCTAAAGCCCCCCGTATAGCATCGGAGCGATATACTTCGGGAACAATGTGTTCCCTGCCAGAAATATCCTCATTTTCTTTTATCGGCGAAGTCGCGTACTGTATCCAGTGTCTCGACTCCCCCAGCCAAAAATTTGCATTACTTATACCCCCCCTATGGTGCTTATGAGCAAATCAGCTCCGCCCGGAAAGTATGTCAATGTATGAGGCGATGCTAAAAACAGTTTCATGCGTCGAACCACTCCCCGCAGTGAGGGCACTGTATCCTTTTTGGTTCTGTTTCTTTCTCGGGAGCGTCGGTGAACAGATCGTCAAGAAGCCCCTCGTCTATCGCAGATACATCGAAGCCGAACTGGTTCATATCCATGTCGCCCAGTTCTTCCAGCTCTAACTCCAGCATTGATTGATCGAACCCGCTGTTCATTGTCAGCTTGTTATGCACGAGCGTGTACGCCCGTCTCTGCTCGTCCGTAAGGTGGTCGAGCCTTATCACCGGGACTTCCTCCAGACCCATCTCCGTCGCGGCTATCAGCCGTCCGTGCCCCTCGATAACCGTACCGTCTCCCCAGATGGCTATCGGGTCGTCAAAGCCAAACTCCTCGATGCTCTTTTTGATCTGCTCCACTTGCTCAGCCGGGTGAAGCTTTGCGTTGTTCACATAGGGCTTTAGCTGTTCAAGTGGCAAGTATTCGATTTTCAGTTGCATCCTTGTTCTCCCTTCGTAAGTTGCAACAATCCTCAGGATTGTGGTTGAAATGGTCGCGCCAGAACTGGTACGCCTCATCCTCGTCCTCACAGACGGTCATTTCCTTGAACCCTGTTATCTTCTCAATGAGTTCCCGCTTCCGCTTCAGCGGCAGATGGTCATACCCGCCCTGATGGAGTGTGTACTCTGAGTAGTCAATATCGAACCATTTTTTGATCCACGAATTGACTCTCAGGAACTCCACACAGACCTTGTCGATATTAAGCCCGTTAAGGGCTCTTAAATCGACGAACTGAGGTATGTATGGGGAAAGCCTCATCTGCACATCATACCCGGCTTCCTGAAGCCGATAGACGGCTTCAATCCTTTTTGACGGTGGAGAGGCGTGCTCGTATGTTGAACACAGCTTGTCGTCCAGCGTCGTGACCGTGATTTGAATGTGTGCGAGCTCCGGGTCGAGCACATCCATGTAGTCAGCAACCAGAGCCGACTTTGTGACGATGAGGTACGGGACTTTCCGTTTGTTGAGGAGCTTGATGGTTTTGTAGGTTACACAGTGGAGCTTTTCAGCGGGCTGAAAACAATCCGTCATCCCGCCGAGCCGCACCACCTCTCGCGGGAGTTTTCTGATCGCTTTTGCAATTTCAGAAATATCTCCCACGGATGGACTCTGCGGATTCCACAAATTGCGGAACTCCAACAGGCTCTTCGCGTAGCAATAGGAGCAGTCATGCGCACACCCGCACCCGTATGTGTCCAGCCGAGTGTTGTAATGGCATTTTCCTCCTTCGTTCCCCTCTACAGTTTTCGCGACGGTCTTGAAATCTTTCATACACCTTAAAAGGGGCGAGTTACCCCGCCCCAGAAAGGGAGAACAAAAAAGGCGACCCATCAGGATCGCCCTTCATGCTACAATGCCATAATATCACAGCTATTTTTGCAATTTGTGCAAAGTTTCACCAAAATGTTTCGTGCCGTTTCGCCTGAGATAATACGCCGTCCTGATAGAATAGCCGTTATCATCCGCGATCTTTTTCATCGGCATCCTCCCGATGTAGAACGACATCAGCACTAGCTTCTCATCCTCGTCCTTGAGCCTTTCTATGCCGAGAGAAATATCCCGAATGAGTCTCAGCTTTTCATCGGTCAGGGTTTCAATCTCCTTGTCGAGATCGGCGACCTCAGACATAACGCTCGACATCCTGTCCGAGGGCGATGATTGTACCCGGTCGCCGTCGTAGCTTATCCCGCCCGGTATGACGCAGTCGATGAGAGCCTCACGCTTAACCTTCTTCTTGCGTATCGTCTTCTCGATTACCCTCACCCTCTCCAGATATTCCTTCATCAATCTTCTCCTCAACAAGCCGCTCAAACCTCACCGCGCCGTATCCCATCTTCACCAGATACTTCGCTTCCTTCCGGATTTCCTTTAACAGTCTCAACTTGTCCAGCTCTACGACTTTCATCCTTTATTCTCCTCACCGCTCTGCTTATCTTCAGCCTCGTACTCTTTGTGTCGCTCACCACTTCCGTAGTGTAGAACCCTTTGAAGCACTCCACGCACCATCTTTCCCTCACTGTCTCCGGTCCTGATTCCCGGCTCTCGACCACCTTTGTCTTTCCTCCGCAGTATGGGCATATCATTTCAGCCTCCCCACGAATGCACCCGCCAGAAATCCGATGCAGAATCCAAAGAAAACAAGCCACATTCCGTCAGTTATCGCCATCTTTCCCCCTCGCCGCGACGCATAACGCCGCCACAAACATCCCGAACCATGCGCCCAATATAAAAGCCGCCACGTGTGTCATTCCGTCCCCCTCATATCCGCGCCGTCTGCCCTCTTGTTCCATATGTTGTATGCGTGCTGTTCCGCTTCTTCTTTTGTTGCCCCCGCTTGCCGTATAGTACAAGTGCATCTGTCGCAATGAAGTGTACATATCTCGTGGTAAATGCCGTATATCTTTTTCTTGTCACGTTTGAACGAAAGCGTGTAATCTTGATAACCATCCATCTTGTTTCCGCAGAACGGACACGGTTTTAATTCACTCATCCTGTCTCCTCTCCGCAAAGCCGCAGAACATGTCCTCATTTGTTCCACCCGCCCACGCATCGCAAAAGTTATAATCAAAATCTTCGGTTAATGGATCGAAGTATTTGCAATCCTTGCACCGTATGATTTCTGGCTGTGCGGATGGCAACGATTTAATGAACTCTTTCCATGCAGTCATGGCTTTGACAACATCGTTATTCCCACTGTCATCTCTGAATATGATTTTGTCCGCCGACTCTATCGCCGCCTGTCTGCTGATTAAGTCACTCATTCTTCCCGCCTTTCTGTATAATCGTCATCTGTAACGTTCCGTTTCTCCCACAAATGACAATACCCATCTTTTGGTAATGCATAATGTTCTTCTATCGGGCATCGCGTTCCCCCGTCTGCATACCATCCACCATTATTTGCCGTCCTGCCACAATTTACGCATGTGCGCTCTGGCTGTGCGGATGGCAATGCCTGTACTGCATCAATTGCGTGTTGATATCCAAATGCTCTCACAAGTGCTTCGTCACGTTTCAGCGCATCTATTGCCGCACTTCTCGATATAAGGTCATCCATCTCGTCTCTCCCCTCAATAGAACTTCGCTTTTTCCAAATCCACTGTTGAAAACCACACGCCGTCATTCCCAATTTTTCCGGGAATACATATCAAATCGAGTACGTTCTCTCTCAGGAAGTCTGCAAAGTCCTCGAAATCATCCGCACTCACGAACATTACATCCTCGCCATCATCCTCTTCGGTGTGGCAGTAGGAAAAAATCCGCTTGTCATCTCTGAGCCATTCTCTGATTGCCTTGATATCATCGTCATACATCTCTTCTCTCCCCCATGTGGCAAAAACCAGTCTGGTCGGTCATGCCGTAATACAACTCGCAGTTAGCGTTTCCAGAGTCAGCCGCAGACTTGTTATGTACGCAGTCCCTGCACCTAACCACGCTGACCAAATCCAAACGATTATTTTCATTAGGACTCTGTAAGTCGCTCATTATCTCTTCGTGGCTCATTCCGCTCCTTTCGCTTGTAGTAGTTCGCTTTGATCCTTGCCTTGATGTGCTCTTTGTTCGCCTCGTAGTATGCTTTACGCTTTGTCCTGAGCTCCTCTGCGTGCTTCTCTCTGTATCTCTTCTGCTCCTCGTGGAGTATGTCGCGGTTTTCATTTCTCCAGCGGATGCGCTTTTCTCTTTGCTCCTCTTGCCACCCGTCTTTTGCCTTGCGCTTGATGTATTGCTTGTGGTCGAGCTCGCGTTTCTTCAGCTTTTGTTTCCGCTTCCGCATGATCTCTCCGAGATCTCCACAAGCGGAATATGGCTTTTGCGTAAATATCGGGTTGACCCTCGCGAGGGGCGGCTGTGATGTCGCCATCCGCTTCGCGATCTCCCGCTCGATGTGGTCGTATTCGCTCGCCCTCATTTGAACGGCAACTCCTCCTGTTCGTCAGACACCTCGACAAAGCCGTCTATAAGCCCCGAGAAGCCGCCTTGTGAGGCGTTGGTTGGTGTTTTATCGTCCGTGCCCTGTGAGCCGCCTTCCTGAGCCTTCCTGCCCTCGCAAAATTCATGTGAGTACGCTATGACCTCGGTGGTGTACACGGTACGCCCTTCTCTGTCCTTGTATGATCCAGTCTTGATGCGTCCCTCGATGCTGATTTTTGTCCCCTTCTTCAGGTACTTCTCCGCGAACTCGCCTTGCTTCCCGAATGCTTTGCACCGGATGAAGTCCGCACCCTCGCCCCGGCGATCGACCGCAAGCGTGTAGCTGGCGACCGCCATCCCGTTCTGTGCATAACGCACATCCGGGTCTGCTGTTAATCTCCCTGTCAGTATTGCAATGTTCATGTTCTCCTCCTTCACAAATATGATTTCCCGAATATCTTCATCCAGTCTTCGCGACTGTGTTCACGTTCAAAAGTGTTCTGAGCCAGTTGCTCGAGGTAAAGGTCGTTTGTTCCGTGGTCATGCAGTAGTGTGTGGCACATCGGGCAGAGGTGGACGGTCAGCCCGTAAGCGTCAGCCGCTTTCCTTCGCGATCCGTGTAGGCAGTGGTGCACTTGCATCTTTCCGTACCTTTGGCAGAGGAAGCACCGAAATGGCTCATCACCCGGAATTTTAGTTTGCAATGAGGTCCTCCTCCCTGATTCCGGAGTAGTCCGAGGTGATAAGCCCGGATGCGAACCGATTCCCGGCTCGTGGCTTCTTCTCCCTCTGCTCCCATGTCCTGACGCAAGCTCTCCAGTCCTTCATCGGCTGAGTTCCGACCTTCCAGCCTTTGGACTGATAGAAGTCAACGAAGTGCTGAGCGTCCACAGTGTTCCCACGCTCTCGGCAATAGGCAGACACCTCTTCGACCGTAGGTCTTGCCATGCGTGGCGCACTCTCTTTTTCTTTTACTTTCTCTTTTACTTTTTCTTTTACTTTTACTTTCTCTTTAGGTTTTTCATTTTCGTCAAAACCCGAAACCATAGGTTTTTCAGTTTCAAAACCATAGGTTTCCATTTCTGAAACCATAGGTTTTTCAGATTCGAAACCATTGGTTTCTTTTCTCGGTCTTCCCCCGGTTGCTCCTCCAGCTCTCTTCTTCTGGTTCGCGTCGATCTGGGGCTTCGCCATGACGAAGATCGCCTGAGCCGCATTTGAGTCAAACTCCGGGAGTTCTCCAGTAATACCGTATGAGCAAATAGCCTTGTACGCTTCGAGCTGGTCTTCAGCGGGAAGAAGGTTTATCGCTTCAGCGAAGCTCTCGTAAAAGATGAATCCGTCCATGTTATGCCTCCAATGTGTACCGTTCGAACCGTACTTTCTTTCCGTATCTGTTCCGTGCATCGTGCACGCTTGACTTGATGTTGTAACCGTCTTCCCTCAGGTCGTGGATTCTTGCCGCGAGTCTTGTGATCCCGTATTCCGAAAACGCCTCGAAGCTACTGATCGAACCCATCTCCGTCATGTGCCGAAGCACCATCTCTTTCTGTGTCATGCCATCCTCCGTAAAAATCCATGAAGTCCTCGAGCGACATCGTGACGAGCCATCCTTCCCTGTTCTTGTGATGGAAAACCACAGGCACGCCGTCAGCGCGTTCTAAAGCTTCTTCCACAGCCTGTTTGTATGCCTTACGTATGTTTAGCCGTTCGACGGCTTTGCACTCAATATGCACGCCATGAAGCCCTATAACATCGCTCTCATGTTGGAACACGTACCCGCGCCTGACTGGATACCCGTAGAAATCTCTCAAGATGTGCACAAGCTCCAGCTCGTACCTCGCGCCCTTATCCCTTGCGGACTTGCCTTTTTTCTGCTTCTCGTTCATATTCGCGAATCTTCTCCAGTTCTGCGGGAGTGAGAGTCTCAATCCCTTGTTGCTGTGCTTCGTTTATCATTCCATCAAGGAGCACGCTCATCTCCCTCGTGTCGTAGTCAGATGACCCTCTCAGGAGTAGGTACTGTCTGTACCTCGTGCCGCCCTGTCCCTGAATCGTCTGGGCTGTCGGCTGAATGTGATAGGTCTCAGCCTTCAGGGCTGACCGTTCTGCTTCTTCGGTGTCCGGGATCATAACCGTGACCAGCTTCCCGCCGAGGTATTGCTTCTGACCGTGTTCCCGAAGCATCCTGTTGTGGAGTTCGGTCTTACTCATTCGGAGCTTATCTGCCGTGAGGGAGAGGAGTTTCCAGTAGTAAGCGTTCTGTGTGAGGGAACGCCGTTCCCGGTGCTCCCTCAGGTCGAACAGTTTCTCCCGGTCTGCGGTCATGAGAAAGCTCACGAGCTGTGCCGCATTTCCGGTCATTTTTTACCTCTTTTCTTTTCCTCAGCATTGAGCCGCTGGACGCAGTCATAAAACTGTTCTTCTGTCATGTCCCCGATTGATGCAAGTCTGTACTGGTGCATTATCGTCTCGATCGGGAGTCCCATGCCGTTCGCCCTTGAGCTGATCGCCGCTATCTTGTCCGTTCCAATTTTCTGCGTTCTGATGTTCTGCGAAACGAGCTCGCCGCTTGCGTTCTGGTCGGGATCGTCGCCCGTCTGGATCTTGTACGCTTTCAGAAGCGCGTACTTGTCGCCGTAGGTCATCGCCTTACCCGGTGCTTTGTCCTGAGAATCCACGCCGTCCCCGTAGGTGACGATGTCGAGGTATTCATCAGGCTTTTCCGTGTTGACGAATCTGTAGACCGTCCGCACCCGGAGAAACAGGCTCTTGCGCTCGCCGTACTGCGTCTGGTTGACCAGTTCACCGCTGTCCACGATCTCCCGCTCATACGGATACGAATAAACGCCGTGCTTCTTTTCGATGGGCTTCACAGCGGCGAGGACATCTGCCTCGCTGACAGCCTTGTAGCCTTTACCTTTGCCAGTGTCCACTTGCAGGTTCTTCGCTACAGTATTGATTTCTGCTGTGATCTCAGCCATTTTCTCGTAGATATTCATCATTCCTCCTTGAAGTCCTTAACCATTTCGGTGATTTGATATTTCCAGTCGATGTTCGGGTCTTGTTCCAGAAGTACCTCGAGCTTGCAGATAATAAACGCGAGTGCCGCTTCTGGTTCTTTCCTGAGTTGCTTAAAATATTCCTTTGTCATCCATCGCCCTCCATCTGATGTACTTCATACAGTCTTTGTGGATGTAGGTTTCTTCCCCCAGTTCGGTGTACCTTTGTCCGGGAAGGATTCGCTCCCCGCAAATATCGCAGAGAGGAAACTTTGATTCGTCCGGTGGCAATGAATCCAGATAAATGTCCATCATCGCCCGGTCGTGTTCTGGATTTGCTGTAATCATGGGATACATGGTATAATGTCCTCGCTAAGTCAGTTGTGGGCGGTTACTGTGGCATCAGTGCCGCTCATTCCTTTTCCTCATCTTCCTTGATGATGCATTCCATCATCTGGATTGCCGACTCGATCTTGCTGATCTTGTTCTGTGGTGCGTTCTCCCCGGCTTTCTGCTCCTCAATGATGTGCTTCGTGTTGTTGTAAAACGCCTTGAAAATATCCATCAAAATCCCCTCCTTTCCAGTCCGTATCCCGCGACCATGACCACCAGTCCCGCAAGGACTCCGACCACCGGGATCGCGCTCGCGCTATCAATCGCGCTTCCCATCACCAGCACGATGATGAACCCCAAAACCTCAATCGCCGTCGACATCTTCAATCTCCTTTCCTGTAAATCTGGTTAACATCTCCGGGCTGATGTAGTATCTCCAGCGGCTCGAGCCCGGTTTTCGAAACGCTGTGCCGATGGGAAGTCTCCCGGTCTGGAGTCCTACTCTGACGAACTCAGCGGAGACTCCCATCAGCTTCCCGGCTTCTGCCGGTGTGATCCTACGCATAGAAGTAATCGAGTCCGACCCCGAACACCTTCGCGATCTTGAGGAGCGTTTCCGCTTTCGGCGTGTACTCGCCATCCCTCCATGCGTACAGTGTCACAGGCGAGATACCCGCCTCCCGAGCTACGCGATTATCATTCATGTGGTTCTTGTCGCGTAGCTTTTCGTACTTCTTGTACATCTGCCCTCCTTCCTTTCGGCTATTGTTTTCTTATAAGATTTCTGATATTCTCATCTTGTCAGTTATGAGGGTGGTTTGAGAAATCTTATAGGTGCTACCTCTTTACTATAAAAGATTTCTTAAAAAATGTAAACCACCTTTTATAAGATTTTGAAAATTTTTTGAGAGGTGGGTCATGTCTTATGAGAATTACGTGAAATTCAGGGACGCTCTGGGGCTTCGGGACAACGAAGTCGCTCGGAGATCTGGAGTCACTCAAGCAACTTTCCCCCAATGGAAAAAAGGACTTTCAGAGCCAAAGATTGAGAAGCGGCGAAAAATCGCAGAGGTGCTCGGAGTAACGGTCGACCAGCTCGACGGGATCGAGCCGCAACCCGAGTATTACATCGACGCTGAGACGCGCCAGATCGTCGAAGAAATGCACTCCAACAAAGACTATCAGGTGATGTTCAAGGCGATCCCGAGGCTGAAGCCAGAGGACGCAAAAATGGTGAGAGAAATGATTGAGAGGTTATTGCCAGATGATTGAAGGCAGAGACTTTACCGTGAAGCTCGGAACGACCGTTCCGGGCATCGACTCTTACATTGTCAGGTATCGGGACTACTGCACCATCATAATCAGCGACCAGCTATCCCCAGAAGGACGGATCGAAGCATACGAGCACGAGGTCTGGCACATGGAGAACGGAGACCTCGACCGGGATCGCGACCCGGAGCTTATGGAGATCAGGGCACACAAAAAGCCGCCCGCCTGATGGTCACAGGCAAGGCGGCAGATGACAAGCAACATCATGGTACACCATGAGAAAGGATTCCGCAATGCGACTCCCAAACCACTACGGGACTGTCTACAAATTGCCCGGCAAACGCCGCCGCCCATACGTGGCGAAAAAATTCGTCGGGAAAACGCTCGCGTCAGGAAGCGTCCGAGTGCAGTACAAGGTTGTTGGATACTACGAGACGCGAAAAGCCGCTCTGGACGCTCTCAGCGCGTTTAATCAAGCACCTTATGACCTGAGCAAGTCAGGGGCGACACTGTCGCAGATTTACGACACGTGGTCGGCTGTCCACTACACCAAAATCAGAACCTCAGCGAGCTACAAATCAGCGTGGAAGGTTCTCGCCCCGATCCACGACATGAGGATGGAAGAAATCAGGCTGGACACCGTGCAAGCCGTCCTCGACAATTCGGGGAAACATATGCCCGTCCTGAAAAACGTGAGGATGCTCATCTCGCAGTTGTATGACTATGCAGTCATTCACGAATACATCCCCGCCCGTCCTAACCCGATGAGCCGCCTTGACATCGGCAGGAACAACCCGGATGCAATTACCCGTAGGATTTTCCAACGAGATGAAATAAGCCCATTGTGGGGCACTACAGACCCCTTAAATCGCGTGACGCTCATCCTCATCTGTACCGGGATGAGAATATCCGAGCTTGTCGAGATTCGGGATGTAGATCTGGAGCGTCAGGTGATGCACATCAAGCAAGCCAAAACAGCCGCAGGAGTGAGGGATGTCCCGATCGCGGACAGAATCGTCCCGCTGGTCGAGTGGTACATCTCCACGCCCAGAGAAAGCGCGGCGAACATCCGGGAACAGATGAAGTCGAAGCTCCACCACCTTCCACACGATACCCGCCACACGTTCGCGTCCCTCGCAGTCGAAGAGGAAATTGACCAGAGGCTCATCGACGAGATCCTCGGGCACGCGCACCAGAACCTCACGCTTGATGTTTATTCACACCTCGGGCTTCAGAGGAAGCTGGATGCCGTGAACCGAATTGTAAGTAATTTGTAAGAGGTTTGTTAGTAGTTTGTAAGTATTTTGTTAGTTACGCACCTTTTCTCCGCTGTTCTCCATCGTTCTTAAACCCGCATAAATGCGATAAAAAGGCGGCTTCCGGTATATCCTTAAGATAATCCAGAAGCCGCTATTTTACGGCGTTTCTCGCGTGTTTTGTAAGTAATTTGTTAGAGGTTTGTGATGTCCTCTATTTTGCAGTAAAGAGCTTTCGCGAGCTTGTACACGTTCTCCACTGCCGCCCGGTTGATATTCTTCAGCTCGTGCTCATACGCTTCAATCGTCCGGGCACTCACCCCTGAAGCCTCCGCGAGCTGTGCGCGGCTGATGCCTCTTTTCTTTCGCATTTCCTCAAGTTTTGTCATGATGCTTGTCCTCCTTCCGGGATTATATCAGCGGTCGAGGATCATGTCGACCGCTTTTTCTGCTCTTGCCGATGCGCTGACGATGAACTTCGGGTCGTCCTTCAGAGCCTTCAGCCAGTTCTGAATGTATGCCGCGCTGTTGCGGAAACTCTTTTCCGTCTCCAGTCCGAGGAAGTTGACCAGCGTCGCCGCCCCAAGCTCCGCGACCAGCTCCTCTTTCGAGTAGACTTCAGACCCGAACGCCGCGCTCTTCTCATCCTCGAATCTGTTGAGGCGGCTCTTGTGCCCGGTGCTGTGTGTGAGCTCGTGGAACGCTGTGCTGTAGTATTCCTCAACGTTCTTGTACTGATCCAGACCGGGGACAACCACCATATCGAAGAACGGGCTGTAGAACGCCTCATTGCTCTTTCTGGATTCGAACTTCACCCGGGACTTCGTGAGGTAGTTCGTGATGACAAGCTCAGCCTCTTGTACGGGACTGTTCTCGTTCGTTTGTTCTTCCCAGTTCTTTTCAGGAAGGTTCTCGCAGTCGCCGATCCAGAAGACCTTGTCGTATGTGAGGGAGATCTTCTTGAACATAACGGGCTTGCCATCCTCGTCGACCATCGGCTGTCCTTGCTCGTCTTTCCTCTGGTAGTTCTTCACGATCCACTCGAACACCACCTCTGCCTTCGCGCCCTTCTTAACCTTGCCGCCCATCGCCTTGCACTGGTTGAATGTGAGGTATCCGTCCCGGTGGAGAAGGATAAACTGATTCATCAGGCAATAGGTTCTTCCGCTCTTGTAGTTGAACGCGCCGCCCTTGCATCCGCTCCACGGCTTCTGCCACGGGATAATACCCTGCTCCAGCTCCTTGACGATTCTCTCAGTGACCATTTCGTAAACCTTCGTGCTTGCCATCTTTTTCTCTCTTTCCGGGGCGGTATTGACCGCCCCTGTCGTGTGGTATATGTTAATGTCCAGACTACCCTATTTAATCGTAAAACCCCTTTTTAAGTTCTTCCGCAAACCTATCTTCAAACCACAAACCGTCTTCGTTACATTCATACACTTTGACCTTGCCGTCATAGCCGCTTTTTGGGTTGTACCACAGTTGTTTTACATATACCGTGTTCGTTCTGCCTTTTCTTGCCATCGCCGCCGCAATCGCTTTTTTCGGATTGTCGAACGATTCGACAAAACAACCGCTTTTCTTCCCAGCGCGTTTCACAAAAACGCTGAAGCTTTTAACTCTCACATTCGCCGCCATACTGTACCACCTTTCGTGTGTGTGATTTTGTTATTGCTCCCTACGCTTATTATATTACTACTTTAGTAGTAAGATGTAAAGACCTTTTTGCGGATTTTTTCAAATATTTTTCAAGTTGTTCGGAATGCTGATGAATACTGCGTTGGTAGTACATTTGGGCACAAAAAAATCCCCCACCAGCGCAATGGCTGACAGGGGATAATCAGGAGGATTTTTATCTTTTTATGTAGTCAAGGGATACCCACGCATCAAGGGCGGCAACTCTGCCCCAGCCGCAGGATTCCCGGTCGATAGCCACGACCATGTTCATGGGGAGCACAAAATCATGCCCACCGACTTGCACCATCTCCCCGCCCGGTGACTTCCTAACCCTCAGGGCTGAGGCTGTCACGATCCCGGCATAGGAGACTTGCTTGACAGGGCTCGCGTATGCCATCCACTCGGTCGGAGACAGATAAGCAATATCAAGGTCGAGGTCGTCTCCGTAGCCCGGAAGGCGACCGTGTGATGTGTACTGGTAGATCAGAGCGGCTGACCACGCACCGAAGCCCTTCGAGTCTGTCCAAGGCGTTCTCTGGTATCCGGTCGGCTTGTCGTTTTTGTACTGAGCCGCCCACAGCGGGAACGATGGCGCGACCGCTCTCCAGTCGTAATCACGGCAAACGGACTTCGACATATAGACAAACGGTCGGACTCCTGTTGCTTCAAGCACCGCCGCCAGAAACCGCCTCGCGTATTCCGGGTTGGGGAAATTGGCGTTGCTGTCCTTTTCCCAATCCAGAATTAAAATTGCCCGCCCGATGCCGCTGATGCTTCGCACCGTCTTGACGAAAAACGCCGCTTCGGCTTCTGCGCCGCCTTTGGACGCATAGTGATACAACCCGATCTGTTTGCCGCAGTCGCACGCCTGTTTCCAGTGCTTACGAAGCGCGGGATTCACGTATGTCGTTCCCTGTGTGGCTTTGATGATGACGAAGTCGCACGGCACTTGCGCGATGTTTAGATCGCTTTGATGTGACGATATGTCGATGCCGTTCATCATCCTTGCACCCCATCGCCAGATTGTTTGTTGTACTCGCGGCGGGAAATCTCAACAAGCGACCCAACAAGCGTGTCCAACGCCGCCAGAATCGCCGTAACGGTGTCTAATTGGGGCGCGTGCAGTGCAGTCAATACGGCGACTATAAACACGCTTACCGGGGCGATTATAAGCGCGACAAGCCGCAGACGGTCATACATTTCATTTGTCATGTTCATGTTCTTCACCTTCCGGCATCTGCAACAGTTTGCGGTACAGTTCCGTGACAACATCATTGCCATCAAGATTGTGGTATGCCTTGTATGCCTTTTTTATTGATTCCTTGGCATAGATTGGGCAAAAACCTTTTTCGTCGTACTTGTTGTAGTTCTGCACGATGGAATCCCGAAGCAGACATTGCACGCCCTGTGCAATTGCTTCATTGCGTTGCTGTTCGTCCTTAAGCCGTGCCGCAATGGATTTGTACCCAAGCGCAAGCGCACCGGAAACAGCGGCAAACAGCCACTGCACCCAATGCGCCGCGATGTACTCAATTATTTGCATCTCCTATCACCCACAGTGTTTATTCCAGTCATTAAAAAAGCACCCTTTCGGGTGCGGGTTACACACACGTGCCGCATATTCTGCGCCGTGCGGCGCGGCGTGTGACTTTTGTATTGTCGTCATGTCTCCGCTGTCTCCTCGACAAACACGCCCTCTGCCTCACCCTCAGGCTGTGGATCGGGATCAACAGGGTCGGGCTCGGGGAAACTGTCGTAAAAATACTCTTTTGCTTCTTCCGACAGCCACCCGTATCTCTGGTTGTCCTCAATGAGTGTGATGGCGTACTCCAATGTGTACTCCCGCCGCCTCACACAGTTGATAAATGCATTGATTACCCTTGTTTCTCTGCGCGTCATGTTCGTATCTCCTTTCAGTTCTCAAGAACGAGTGCCTGTAACTCTGCAATTTTGTTGTCTATGTACAGTTTTGTGTCCGCGATGTACTCCACGCTGACATCCCCCGCATCGGTGTAGATGGTGTTGCCGCCCAGAATCGTCCGCACCTCTGTCGGAGTGAGTTGGTAGGTCTGAGGTGTGGCGAGTTTCGCAACCATCTGTACATCTGCTATATGTGTGACAAAATCGGCGATTGCGCTGTATCTGTGGTCGATTATTATAAATTTTCCGGCACCAAGTCCAAACTTGCCGTCATCAGCCGCAGACAGCGGAGAGTATGCCTTGACCGTATATTCCGACGATATAGCGTCGGCGGCAACTAACCCACTTGTCTCTTTCGGCGGGTTTACGGTCGGATAAAACCCTCTGAAAATATGCGCATCCGGAGCACTACTACTCCAGTCAAGTGCGGCAAGGTCATACGATGCATGAGTAACCGTCAGCACTCCGCTGACCACATCCAGTGTGCCGCCGTAGATTGTGCCCGCTTCGGTTTCCCATGTGATGGGGATTTCTGTCGGTGCTACGTATGGCGTGTATGGTGTTGCTGTGTTTCCGGCTTCAATCTGTATATCTTTTATCGCACCGTCAGAGATTCCAGTGTTTGAATAAAATTCAATGTATGCAAGCGTCCCCGTTGTCAGCGAAAAACTACCGCTTACCGATATGCCGTCGCCAGAAACTAGATTTGTGAACGGTGAGTATGCTTCTGTTTCAACTCCACGTACATACCAAGTGTATAAATTGTCGTCTGCTGTCGGTCGACTGAATATATAATTCCCCGCCGGTATGTAAAAAAATCCGCTTCGGAATACATTGTTGTTTACTCTGAACAGCGTCGACATGTTGAACAGATTCTTCCCCGCCCTTGTCACCGTCAGACCAGTGCGCCCGCTGATGGGACAGATGTTGGAGTAGGGTGACCAGTCGCTTGCCGTTGTCCCTTTTTCGAACATCGGATAGACTTTGACATTCGACAAGGTTGTGCCGTTTGATATCAAAATATACCACGATACACTCGCATCACTTTCCAGTGTCAAATTGGCATTTTCCTGTGATGCCGTATTCCAAAAATTGCCATCCTTTGCCGCAGTGATTGTTAATCCTGTCACTGCGGTGGTAGACGGTCTGTGCAATATATAGCTTCCAGCGGTCATTGGAACAGCATCCGCACCACCCTTCAGATCCCAATATATGGTAGAAGTTGCTGTGCCATTAAGCAAAAGCGTTCCGTCATCATTGACAGTAATCGTCACCCCGTTGTATGTTCCAGACTGTCTCGAATACGGATACGGAATAAGGTTCTTCCCACCCCCTGCTGGATACGGGTTTGACTGTCCGTGTAAATCCTGCACGGGTGTAATCTCTGCGACCAGTGAATCGACAGGTAAATTGTCCGCACCGTCTGGAAACGATGCGACCGCGCCAGATGCCGTATCGTGGATAAGCTGTGACTGCAACTCCTGTGCCGCAGTTTCCGCACTCGCCGCAGATGCCGCCGCCGCATCACGATATGCCAGAGCATTCGTCTCAGCATTCGTTGCCGTTGTCGCAGATGCCGAAGCAGATGTCTGTGCCGCAGTAGCTGTAGACGCAGAAGATGTTGCACTCGATGCCGCGTCAGATGCCGTATTAGCGTCTGTACTCGCCTGTGCCGCCGCAGTCTGTGCCGCTGTTTTAGCCGCATCCGCATCTATAGCCGATGAATTAGCCGATTGTGCAGAATTAGCCGCCTGAGATGCACTTCCTGCCGCCGCCGTAGCGCTTGCCGATGCTGACTGCTGTGCCGCAGTAGCCGTAGCCGCTGATGCCGCCGCGTCTTCCGCGCTTGCTTCTGCCGCTTCGACTGTCTCAGACACTGATTCCGCGTAATACTTCGCGTTGTTGTGGTATGTCTCGTCTGTGCTTGGAACATCTACGCCGTCACGCTGTCCGACCGCCCACGCTTCCGCCGCCTCTGCGCTCGCCTGAGCCGCATCAATGATGTCAGGCAATACAGTCTCAGAGATGTCCGTATCCTCGCCCAACGGGGCTTTCTCGACCGCAAAAATGATGTTGCAAGAGCCGACCCTCAGCCCCGACTGATAGACAACGAGTTCGATGGGGAAACGCCCCGCGACAGCCGTCATCTGCGTGTATATCGGCATCGTGACCACGTTCCCCTGATAGGTGCAAGGATATTCAAAACCATGCCCGTCAGGTTTCGTCCCCTCGACTCTAATTGTTGCCCCGGCGGGCGGCGTATAGATTTCCGCGCCCTCGATGAGCGTTACCGTCACAGCATAATCGTTGTCATACTGTGACACATTGATTGTCGGCGTAACGCCGCCCGGTATCATGTTTGCTTTGTAGCCCCTCATTTACCGTCATCCTCCGTAATACTGTTAATGTGCCGCTCTAACTCCTCAATTTTTCTCGCCTGTGTCTGGATAACCGAGACCATATCGGCGATAAAATCCGTGTAGCTGAGGGCGAGTGTGACCTCGTGCGACCTCATGTCCTCTTGTTCCGACACGATGTCCCAATCGTCATACGCGACCTCTTGCACATCCTGTGCGATGAATCCGTGATGCACTACGCCCGGTCGCGCGTTCAGTTCATAGCTGACAGGCTTCAGACTGAGAATAAAGGATTCTGCTTTGTCCTTCGGGATGTCAACGATGTTGTGCTTTTCCCGCCTGTCAGACAGCCAGCCGCCGCCCTCAAGGGAGTAAATCCTGTTACACCAGATGCCGCCACGGACATCAAGCATCTCAGACCCGTTTTTAGAACCGTCACCGCACCATATCGTGCCCTCTGTCGAAAAGTGCCCCGTGCATTTTATGCCGTAGTAACCATTATCATCTCGTCCCTCAGATACCAGACTCTCGCCGCCTCTGAGTTCAAGTTCTCCGCACGTAACAATTCCGTTTTTGATCTGCGCCGACCGACCGTTGACCGACGGACTCCACCCGCCTGTCGACGCGCCGCTGATTTTCTGCGTGATTGTGCCGCCCGTGATGGTTTTACCAGTGATGGCATTCGCCGCGATTTTGTCCGAGGTAATAGCGTTAGCCGCTATCTTCCCCGCAGTGATTGCCCCGGCGGCTATTTTGCCCGCCGTGACGGCGTTCGCCGCGATCTTGTCGGCTGTGATGGCGTTCGCCGCAACCTTGCCCGCAGTAATTGCCCCGTTGGCTATCTTGACCGTGGTGATGTTCGCATCTGCGACTTTTGCCGATGTGACAGCGTTCGAAGCGATTTTTGCGGCTGTGACTCCAGAGTCCGCGATCTTTGCCGTTGCCACCGTGCCGTTCGTGATGCGCGAACCGTCTACGGCTACATTCCCGGAAGACCCCAGACCCGCGATAGTGACATAACCGTTGAGGTTGATCTTGCTTGCGTCGATGGTGACTGACTCCGAGGTCTGGTTTATCGCGGAAATAACGCCGTTCTTGCTGACCCGCTGAGTGATCTCGTCAGCGTTGACCGTTATCTGCGATTGTAAATTGCCCTCTGCCGATGATGCCCTCGTCACCTCTTGCTGTATCATGCCCGAGGCAATGCTCAGAACAGACCGCGCATAGTCCGATGCCGAACCGTACAAGCTAAGAGAACGGATATACCGCTTGATTCCCGGCGCGAAATAGAACTCAAGACCAAACGTGCCATAATTGGAATCGCGACTCATTAGCTGAGTCGGTGCGGTGTACTGTGTGCCGTTATAGGTGACGGTCGTTTCTGTCGGAATCGTTATCTGCCCGGAGTAAATAACCTCTGTCCCCGCCGCGCTCTGTCTCGCTGAAATCGCAAACGATGAAGGACTCACCACCGCAACAGGCACGGACGGTTGAACCTCTTCAGCCGGGTTCGCACAACAATAGTAAAACCGCGCTATCAATTCCCCCGAAGCGGGTGTGAACGCCGTTTCTGTCCATGCTGAAAACTGGAATGTATAAGTCCCGACTTGCGCGAGAGGTATCCGCAGAATGTCGTATTGCCAGTTGGTCTGCGTGACATCCGTGCCGTCCAGTTCGACCGCATCCGCGCCCTGATAGGTGACTATCTGGATCGGATCGCCGGGCGAAACGTACCAGTCAGCCATCTCCGGGTCGAGATATGTCGAGGGGATATAGTCCGCGCTTGCCTGTTGGGAAAGCTGTTCGACAGCGAGTTCCAACTGGTCGAGTTTCTGGCTGACAACCGACTGCGTCGAGGTGTAGTAGTTGGCTTGTGTGGTTGTCATTTCCACATATTGCAACTCGTACCGAACGATGCATCCCGGAATGAAGTACAGCGCAAATCGGTCATTTGTCCCCGACTTGCTGATTCGCTTCGAACTATCCCACCGATATACACCGTTTTCGTCTGGCGTGACCGTCGTGCTTCCTGTGCCTGTTACACTTACAACCCCATCAGTCGCGCTGACTCTTAAACCAGTGATGTACCGAGCGCCATCCGAGTCAGATGTGTACGCCACAAGCGCGAGGTTCTGCGTTGTGATGTCCGGGACTTCCCCGAGTATCTGGAACTTGACGGTAAACGTAAAGCTTCCGCTTCCTTCAAACTCGAGTGCTTGCCAGATATACGCATCAGATGTGTATGACGAGAACGAAGTCCCATCGAGATCAACGTACCACGAACCGTCTTCGTTCTGCGCGAATGACAAGAGGTCGGCGTACTTGTTGAGTCTCCACCAACTTCTTTGGTTCGGCGGGCAGAAATAATACGTTTCGATCTCCGTCCGTGTGTCCTCGATCTGGCTCGTTATCTGACCGTTTAGGACGGTGAGCTGTGTCGTAAGCTCCTGAGGCGTAACAGCACCAACATCGGCGGCGGTGAGGTTAAGGTGGATTTCTCCCGTCTCCATGTTGATGGTATTCAATCCCTGAGCGTCCTGAAGGATGCCCGCCTTGATGATGCTGGCGGTCATCATTCCAGCCGTCACCCAGTCAGTGTAAAATCCTCCGTCTATCGTCCACGCCTGTCTGAACGTGCCGTTGTACCCGGTCGATGAATGCCCGATGCCGTTGTTGTTGAATCGCCAGATGTTCTGCGCCTGTGTATAGTCCTCGTTGTCCATGACGAGGATCTCTTCGGGCTTTCCGTTGGCGTTGGTCTTTAATACCACATACCCGCCGAGACCGCCAGTTATAAGCCGTGTTCCGTTCGCGATCGCGGTGTCCATTGCTGACAGGGAAGGGACTTCGTCCTTTATCGGCTCAGCAATGCTCTGGTAGAGGTTGTTCTTCGCCGTTCCGAGTTCGATGGAGTCGTAGCGATCCATGAGCACGTTGTAGATTGTCCTGCACACCTTTGCGGTCGCGTTTACGCCAAGAGCCTCATATCTGACCGTGACCCTGTCGCCCATGCTGAGACGCTCAAGCGGTGCGATGTCCTTATATTCTTCGGTCTGCCAAAGAGCGACGAAAGAGACCTTGATGTTGTCAGCGGGTTTCCATCCCTCATTGCTGGCAACGTATTCTTCTGCCGCAGTCTGTAGGTCTTCCTCTGACGGTGCATCCTGCCACCGTGAGGAGAAGTCGACCGCCTTAACGATGTCATGGGCAAAATCCGCGCGATGCTCTGACCAGACAACATCGGAGAGCGTCACAAGCTCGCCACCGGAGTTCGCCCAGAACGGTACGATTCCAGAGTACACGTTCGTGATGTCCGCATCCCTGACGAGCTCGGTGATGTTCTTGCCGTACTTCAGAACGACACCGCTGTCCACGCCCCTGTTCGTGTGGAGCGTGACATCGTATCTGTCGAACTCATACTCACCCTTGCCGTATACATCAAGGATTGAGCCTTTCCTCCCCGCGAGAAGTTCCCTGATCGCGGTCGGAGTCTCCACCGTAAACACTCCGGTGACCTCCTTGTCCGTGTGGAAAATAAAAGGGCAAGCGGTCGCCGAGTTTGTCTGGAACGAAGACAGAGCCTCAACGCACGAATGCGCCTCGAAAGGCATCGTGACCATCTTCGCGAGCAGATACGATATATGCTCTGCGTTTACTGTCAAAGTCCCGTTGAGGTTTTTGGAAATGTTATAGATGCGGAACGGCTGAGTCCTCGCCCCGTTTCCCGGAGGCGCAAGGATGACCCTGTCGACCTCCAGATCGGAAGCGTGGACACCGTTCGCCGGGTATGTCATCGCCAGCTCATACAGACCGTTGAGGTTTTCCTCTACGGTGCAGGAGATGGCATCGGAAAGCCGCCCCAGACCGTTCGTCGTGTATTCGGTTTCTCCTGCCTCGTACAGAATCGGGATCATAAAGTCCACCACCTCGGCATCACATCAATCCTCGTGATGCCTTCCTCGAATGTTATGTCGCTTTGTCCGGGCGGGAATGTCGGGAAGTCGTTCACCGTGACGAACGGATTCTGGTTCGTGCCGTTCGAGTAACAGTCCTCGATCTCGCAGTCAATATCAACGAACTCAGCCTCGGTGTCTATCGTCAGGGTTTCATCGCCGATGTGCACCACTCCGCTACCATAGACCCTCAGGAGCGGCTTCGCGGTGAACTCTGTAGGATTGTAGACCGCTCCCGCATCCGTAAGTACGATGGTCTCCTCGCCGCTTTTAAGCCACCTCTGAGGCTTGCAATTGAATGTAAGGGTAAATTGTCCCTCTCTGTTGTATCTGCCGCTTGTTTGCACCTCTACCCCGTCCACAGGCATAGCCATGTAGAACTCATGAGGATGGAAAGAGTCCTCGAGCCTTGCGTATGATGTATGGCTGAAAAGGAACGCCCTCAGCGCGGTCATGTTCGCTTCTAACCGCCTCAGGATGTACGCCGGGTATGTCACCACCCTGTTCTCGTATCGACCGTTGTCGATTATCAGAGTGCCGTTTCTTCCCGGTATCACTTCCTCGGTGATGGATCTCGCCGGGGAGTTGTATGTTCCTTCTGCGCTCACATGGACTCCAAAGTCGAGCAGATTTACGCCGTCGTATGTAATCATCCCAATGCTCCCACAGCTTGCCTCTGAGCCAGCATAGTTATTTTGTCAATCACGATATTCGCGAGGGCTTCTTCGCTTTGCCCCTGTGCCCCGTAGATGGTGATGTTGTTGGTCACGCCGCCGCCAGCAAGCTCTCTGAGCTTATTCAGCCCGAGCACCACTTCAGCCCCGTTGCCGTCTCCGAACCCTTTTAAGCCGCCCGGAGTCGCCAGTACCGTGGGCTGTGTGAACATCACGCCGTTGTTGTACGCTTTTCTGTACCAGTCCACGTTAAGGTGCGGGACACTCGGCGGGGAAAGCGAAAAGCTCCCGGAAATGGAAAAATGCGGGAGCTTTAACTGAGGGAAGTGCCACTCGAAATTGAACAGCCCACGGATTCTGTCAATCGCACCCCCGATGGTGTTCTTGATCCCTTCGAATGTCCGTTTAAGGAAGTCCCAAAGCTGTTGAGCCTTCTGCTTGACCGTGTCCCAATTCTTGTACAGAAGTACGCCAGCCGCGACCGCCGCGCCGATGGCAATGGTCACAGGACCGCCAAGAACGCCCACTACTGTTCCGAGGACAGAGATGACCGTCCCAACAGCAGAAACGATTTTCCCGATTATCAGGATCGCAGGACCGACAGCCGCGACCACCGCGCCAATCTTGACGATGGTCTGCTGTTGCTCCGGTGTGAGTGCCCGGAACTTGTCCGTCAATGTCTGGATGAATCCCGCGAATTGCTGAATGATAGGGGCGGCGGCTGTCTGGATCGCGCCGCCGAGTTCCGCGCCAGCGATCTTTGCCGAGTTCATCGCAGTGGTGAACCCGTCCACCGGGTCGAGAGTATTCTCGAACGTGGACTGCATCGTGTCGCCGACATACAACACCTCGTCGCCGAAGTTGCTGAAGTCTATCGTCCCATTCTTGACCGCTTCATAGACCTGAGCACCAGATTTTCCGAAGAGGTCATACGCCGCTGTCAGACCGTCCGTCGCCCCTGTGCCGTTTAGGATTGTATCCTGCAACTGCGCGAGGGCTTCGTTGAGCGGTACGCCATCTGTGGCGGCGTTCTTGAGAGCTTTTTGCAGTCCTCCCATGACGGTAGAAGCGTCAGCACCCGACACTTCAAGCTGACCCATAAACATAGCCGCTTGGTCGAGTGTTAGCCCCATCTCCTGAAATGCCGCGCCGTTGTTTATCAGCCCTTGCGTCAGTGAATCAACGCTTGCTCCGGTTGCCTGTCCAACATATGTGAGAGTGTCGAGGACATTTACCGCTTCGTCCCCTTCGAGTCCCCATGCGGATAACGCTTTCTGCGTGTTGTCAATTGCGCTTACTACATCGGTGTCATTGACAGCCGCGAACTCAAGGAACATCTGCGTCAAGCCGCCGAGCTCGTCGCCCGTCAGCCCGAACCTTGTGTTGACTTCGCCGATCGCGTTCCCGGCTTCTTCAAACCCGACCGGGATCGTTGTCGCGATCTTCTCCATCTGCGCCTGCATCCCGGCGAGGGCTTCGCCACTCGCACCTGTCCGCTTAACAATCGCGTCAGCACCGGCATCAACCTCGTTGAACGCCGCAAGGGATGCCGCGCCGACCGCCAAGATGGGAGCTGTGACATGAGTCGACATCGCCGTCCCAACGCCGCTTATCTTGTCGCCGACTTCCTTGACCTTATCCCCGGCAAGTTTGAACTGCTGAGAAGCGACAGACCCGAAGTCCTTCGCCTGTTTCTTGAGCGAATCGAGTGCCTGTTCGTCCGCGATTATCTGCCGTTCGAGGGCTTTCGCCTGTTCGCTGTTCTTGTCGAAGCCGTCGGCGTTTTTCATCTGCTCGAGGGCTTCCCGCTCCGTTTTCAGTTTCTCTTCGGTCGCGGTGATGGCATCGTTGAAATACCCCTGTTTCTGCCGCAGGAGATCCACGTTGCCCGGGTCGAGCTTGAGGAGCTTGTCTACATCCCTCAGACCGTTCTGAGCCGTCCTGAGGTCTTTGTTGACCCCTTGCAGTGCTTTCGATAGTCCTGTGGTATCGCCATTTACCTCGATTGTAATTCCCTTGATTCTATCTGCCATTTTCAGAACCTATCAAAATCTGCCTGAGTCGCGAGCTGTTGATACTCGCAGTTGTCATTTCCGTGCTCAATCATCATGTCGAGCACATCGCCATAGTTGAGCTGTTCCAGATCGGACATACGGAGTCCAATCTGGTAACACCTCAGCATATACAGTCCCACCGTCATCGGGCGGTCTGTTGGTCTGGATTTTTTTTTACTTCAGAGTCCGCTATCTGGTTGCCCTGATAGATGTCGATGAGTGCGCTGGCTGTCTCCTGATTAGAAAACGCCAACGCTTCGAAGCCCTCGAGCCATTCGATGTAATCCTCATAGCTCAGCTTTCCCATGTCCGCTCTCTCAGCCGCTCGTGCCATAATATACGCGAGCTCCTGAACCATCTCAGCGTTGTTCTCTTCCGTTTCTTTACCGAGGAAAAAGCCCATCAGATTCTTGTGGAACACTTGCTTGTATCTGATGGGCGTTGCCGCATTCGCGAGCACCTCTATCGTTTTTCCCCCGGCGTTTATTCTTCCGAGCATTGTTCTCCCCCTCTTACATTACGGTGTAGGTGCTACCGGCTGATAAACCGTCTCGAACCATCCCTCGTACTGCGTCTGAGTAGGCGTGACGCTTGCCTTGACAACATCCTTGTTGAGAGAAGCGTTGTGGATCGCGACCGCCGTGAATGTTGCAGTCTCGGTCTGCGGCTCGATGGTCGCGTCCGTTGTCTGCCCGGCGACTGACGGTCTGCCAGATATCACGTTGTAAAGCACGTGCCTCGTCGCGTTCGCGTCGCCTTCAAACTGGAACAGGAGCGCGAACGGCTGAGTCACTGCGCCAGCGTCCTCTACCAGAACGCCGTTTTTGTCCTCGATGTAGCCGAGGATGTCTTTCTTGAAGCTGTCCGGGATCAGTGCGGACTCGAAGTCGCCCTGATAGCCGTTGTTGCTCTGACCGACCCAGTAGTCGATATTGTCAGCGCGGAAATTTGTGGTGTCGCCCTGTGCATCCATGCTCAGGTTGACCGCACCCTTCCACGCGACAGGAGTCTCGTAGGTCGCCGTGTTGTCTTCCGCGATCGTCGCCTTCGCATAATAGACATTTTTGAGTCCGTATTTGACTTTATTCGGCATTGATAATTACCTCCGTGGTATAAATCGTTTCGTGCATCCGCTCTGAGTCGATGAATGTCCCGTCCTTTGCATAGCTCAAATCATGAGCCGTGAAGAGCTGTTCGACCACCATCTCAAGAGCGAAGTCTTTCGCGTCGGTGTACAGCTCAACCGTGAGCTGACCGATGCCCTGATAGTTGATATTGTCGGCGTAGAGGTCGTTGATTTCCTCGATGTACCAGCAGATGAACGGCGGCTCTTGCCCCGTTCCTTCGTCAAACTGGTAGTAGGCATAGGGGAGACCGATTTCGCCGAGCATTTGGTTGATTTCCTGAATCGTCATATTGCTTTCTTGACCGCCTCCTCGAACGCCTTTATGATTTCATCCTCGACTGGCTTGATATGCACCTTGCCGTCCACTCTGCCGCCGCCTCTTTTCGCGTGTCCGTTTTCAAGAAGATGTGGCAGACCCGGGACTTTCTTGTTGTAGATGACACCCTGTGCGGAATATTGATTCGTCTCGATCTGGCTCGTCCACCCGGATGCGTACTTTCCAGTGCCGCCGAAGTCCATTTTCGCGTTCGACTTGACCGCCTGAGCACCTTTCTTCGAGATGTCCCGTGTCACATCCTTGATGCTGTCCGCAACATCCGCGCCATAGTCCGCGAGGATTTTCCCAATCTCGGACGCAATATCAATCCGCTTTGCCATTCGTACCGCCCTTTCGCTCTGCATAAAGCTCGATGTAGTCATCGTCTGTTCTGTACACACGGTAGATCCCGTAGGCATTGCCGTTGTACTCGCAGAGTGTTTCGCCGTCATAGTCCCCGGAAAAGACGGTGAACTGGAACTCTGGGTTGAGCCCGTTTCTGCCGCCCTCGAAGAACTCCGTCCGGGTGACGCTCTGAACCTTGCAAAATACATCACGGGGCGACACCAATTTCTGCGTCACCCCGTATTCGTTCTTCAGGTTGGTTTGCGCTATGAGCGTGAGTACAGCGTCCATTTACTCCTCCTCTCCCATCTTCTGGGCGAAGAGACGATTATTCAGCGCGTACCGCACCATGCGAGGCATCCCCTCCATGGTGTCGCGCCGCCGCCACATCCACGCCGCATACATGACGACGAGTTGCATATCGTCCACCGACTCAAGGGAGAGCGTTATGCCCTCCCTTTCTATCTGAGCCTGAGCAGAGGTGATGTACTTCTGCAACCGCTCGTCATACGCTTTGGTCGTGATGCCGAGGTCGATTTTTAACATCTCGAGCATTGTCATCACCTCCGTGAAATATCATCAAGCGTTCGCAGTGTCAGCCGCAAAGGTAACAGCGTTCGCCGCAGGAGTCACGCCGTTGATGCCGATCGCCACGAAAGCGTTCGCATCAAGAACCTTGCCGTCGTATCTTGCCGTGCCCTTGAATCCGGTCTGATCCTCGACCCAGAAAGCGTGCTCGGAAGTGTTGATAACAGTCCCGGCTCTTTCTGCCAGAAGGTAAAGGTCGAAGTAACCGCCGATGATAACGTTGTCCGGAATGAAGTTCAGGACTTCGATGACACCGCCGATAACAGGCATCGTGCCGTTGACACCAGCAACAATCGCGCCAGATGCGTCGACCGAGAGGCTGTTGGCGATAAGCTCGGAATAGGTCTTTTCGTTCATCGTCCAGACCTTCGCGCCACGGCTGTAAGTGCCCTTGATCTTGCCGCTGTCCTGAATGAGGGCTTTCATGAGAGCCTTGTCAACAACCGATGCCGCATGGGAAACGATGTTCGGAGTCTGCGCAACCGCGCCCAGCGCAGTGAGAACGCCCTGAGGCATCTTCGTGCCAGTACCGAACAGGATCGCTTTATCAAGGGCGAAGCCGATAGCACGACCGAGCACATCAATCAGCTCAGCCGCGAGGTCGATGTCGGAATCCTCAAGGGTAGCGTTGCAAATTCTGAAGTAGCCGCCGACCTTGTAGCCGTCGACCTCAACATCACCGAAGCTCAGGTCGAGCTCGTTGAGGTTCGCGCACATCTCAGTCCAGACCGCCTCCGGGATCGTGCCCTCGATGACCATCCTGCCAGTGCCCGGAACATTCCTGACCGCGCAGTGCTTGTACAGTTTCGAGTATTCAATCACGTTCTCCTTCAGGAGTCCGATAACAACACTCGGGATCAGAAGCCCAGCGTTCGTGATGGCTCTCTTCTCCATCATTGCGTTCCTGACCTCGCCGAGGAACTGCTTGACATCATCGCGGGCGACAAACGCCTCGCGCTCTGCAATGTTCATGCCGAAAAAGTCTCTTCTGCTCATTTTCTTTTCTGCCTTTCTTTCTTCAACCGGGGCGGGAGTAGTATCCTGAGCCGCCTCCTCTTCCTTCAGTTCATCTTCCAGCTCGCCGATCTGATCCTCGAGCTGTTTTTCCTTCTCAGCGTGTTCAGCTTTCTCAGTCTCGAACGCGCCGATTTCTTCCTCGACCGCTTCTTTTTCCTCGTCGGTCTCGGCTTCCTCGATGCTCGCCTCGAGTTCCGCTTCACGGCTCTCGAACTCCGCATCCTTGTCTCTCAGTTCTTTGAGAGCTTTGTTTGCATCATTCAGCTTCTTCCGAAGCATCAGCACTTTTAATGCCATCGTGCAACCTCTCTTTCATCTTCTGCCGCCACACCATAGTCTCGCGCTTGTGGATGTTCTCGCGCTGAGCCGTCCGTGCGGCAATGTTTGTTTCTTCGTACGCCGGGAACGTGCAACAACTGACCTCATACAGCGGGTCGACCTCTTTAATCGTCCAGTGGACACTACCGTCTTCGCGGATCTCGGTATCCTCGTTACGGATTTCGAACCCGATGGAGCACTGGTCAACATCACCGCGCTTCACACGTTCATAAAGGTTCATTGCGTCACCATCGTTCGGATTGATGCTGACCTTTCCCCACAGCCCGTGTGCATCCTCGCGCAGTTCAAGCGTCCCCGCCTTACTCCGTCCGAGTACGAGTGTCGTGTCGTGGTTGATAAGAGCACGAACATCGCCTGAGATGCTGTTCGAAAAAGCTCCGGGCGCGATGGACTCGCTCATACCGGGAGCAATTTCGTAGTTGCTATTAAAAACGGCGAAGTACCCTTCGATCGAAAGTGCATCGCCGTCTTCCCTCGTTGTAAATCCTGCGGTGTGACACCGCATCTGTCTAACTGTCCTCTCCATGATTCTCCTCTCTTCCCGGACATTGCAGTGCGTCCGGGTACTGTTTGAACTCCACCGCCATATCACACCAGTATTGATGCGCACACACAATCCCGCTCTGCTTGCAGTAGATCTTCCCCCGCTTGCTTTCTCTGTACGCAAACGGGCATAGGAGCTTACTCATTCCCGGCGAGCTTCTTCTGGTCGCCGCTCATGTCATACGGGATGTAGTTTTCCAGTATCTTGTATTCCTTCAGCCCCGCCGGGTTCATGTGCATCCTGTCACGCCATTCATCGCCATTGACGAAGCCCCTGTCAGCACCAGCAAGCAGAACATCGGAGACGCTCTTCATGTCGTAATCAATGAGCGACCAGACATTGAATTGCCAGTACCACGAAGGACTCAGGATGAGCTTCTTCGTCATCTCTGACGCGATGCTCTTCGCAAGCGTCATGATCGTGCCTTGAATAAAGGCGTTGTACTCATCCCGGTTGTAGTCACCCACGCCCACCATGAAAGCGGGAACTCCGAGGATCGCCGCCACCGCTCTCTTGTCGAGCTGTACCGTGTCATTTATCGCGAGGTCAGCCAGCGTCAAGGGCTTGACTTGCTCCACCTCGAACTGTTCTGCCGGGATCAGCCACGGCTTCCCGGTCTGGCTCGGCTCTACATAGCTTTCGAGGAGCTTCTCGCGTCCTGTCGGGGACGAAAACTCTTCCGTGAGTGCATCCACCTTCACGATGATGCTGGGCTTGTACTCGGACGACATGAACGCCCTTTCCGTATGCGCCGCTTGCTTCAGGCTGTGGGCAATATCCCGCAGACAAACTTCAACGCCCCGCCCTTTCCAGAGGTACACCGGGTCTGGGTTGTACACGAAATGGAGAAGCCCCGAAGGATCTCTTTCTCTTCCGTCAATCACGACCTTATAATCCCGGTATCCTATCGGCGAAAAACTCACCCGGCTCGCGCTGATAGGCTCAAGGCTCTGCAAAAGCCCGTTCCATGTATGGGGGACAACGATGGAGTTCCCGTTGCCATACAGGAGCAGATTCATCACGATGGCTTCCATCCATGTGTTGCGAGTCATGTTGGGCATCGGCTCGATGTCCACCGCTCTGGAAAGCTCATTGACGATTCGCACATCGCCTTCTGCCGTGTTGCTCATCAGGTAGATGGTTGTTGCCCCTATGAGGGACGCTATCTTGCGGCACGCCGTCATGATCTCCGGGTTCTTATCAAGCGTGGTGTACCCGGACACGCAAAGGTCATGAAATGCCTTCGCGTCAGACAGCCAGACGGTCGCCGCCTTGCTCTGTTCGTTTGATCTTTTCTTCCTCTTGCTCATTCACTCCACCATGCCGCCGCCTTCTTGCTCTTTTCCGTTTGATTCATCATCGCCACGCACGCGAACACCGAAGCGTCAAATAAATCAATCCGGTGTTCTGGCTGGATCTTCTCGTACTGGATCGCGTCGTCCGTCTTTTCTATCGCCCGGACATTTGAGACGCAATACTCATACGCCTCTGAGTGTAAGTAATACAGATGCCCGTCCTTTGCCGCTTTCTCGATGTGCCTGAAGCCTTGCGATTTCAGGTAGTAATACTGCGGAATATCCCGGACGGAAAAATGCGCCGCTTTCATCGCGGGGAAATATTCTTCCCCGGCGAACTTTCTATCGTGCCCAACGAGCTTTATCTTGAAGCCTCTGACACGCATTTCTTTGAACCAGTTGACCACATCCGAAACGTTGACCGTCGGGCTGTTGCACATCGTCAACCAGCCATCGTCAGCCCATCCGAACAGCGGGATGTTGTCCTCATCCGCTTTCCTCGCCGCTTGTGTGACCGGGAAAAACGCATGAGTGATTATTATATTGACCTCACCATACTGACCGTAAAGAGCCGCCGCCGTGAGGTCGTACATCCTCGACAAGTCAGCCCCGCCATACCAGTCGATCGGGAGCTTCGAAAGCTCCTCGAGCGTCCACGTATATTGCCTGTCGCTCGCCCGGAACTCGTCAAGGTCGAACCACGCCCGCATCGCCGCTGAGTAGATGTCGAGCTCGCGGCTGAGAAAGTCTTTTCTCTGCTGTGGGTCGTTCTGCGCTTGCAGTGCGGCGTTGATAAGGTCTTGCGGTCTTTTTGTTACCCCGTAGGACGGGTTCGCCTTTTGGTGCTGTATCGGGTTCGTGTAGTCCACGTTGCCCTTGTCGTCTTGATCCGCTCGCGCCACGAAAGCGAAAAGCGAATCGTCATCGACCACTCCAGTCGCAACCTTCGCGGCGTATTCCTGCCGCCCGTACCCGAACGAGTTAACATTGTCCCCGGCTGTGGTGATGCCGACCATCAGCTTGTTCGTATACGCCGACTGCGCCTCTTTGAAACGGTTATACTGGGCGGGTTTCTTGTACGCCGCCACCTCGTCAGCAATTGCGAAGTTGCAGTTGAATGAATCCTGACTGTCCGGGTTCGTGGGCATCGCGATGATTTCCATCGAACCGTCAGGAGTCCCGTCAGCTTTTCGAAACTGATACTTTATCGAGTGGTCGAAAGAATTATCGTGCACCTCGAACTGTCCGATGATTTTGTTGTATTCAAGGGAGTATGTCAGGAAGTGGAACGCTTGCAAGGTCTGTTTGAGTGCCGCCGCAACGACATAGCAAACAGACCCGGAGCGTCTTTGAATGATGCCCACCGCCCACGCGAGTCCGGAGATAAAAGAAGTTTTACCGTTCTTTCTCGCGACCTCAATAAACGCCTCTTTGAAGCGCCGCTCATTCGTCCCTTTGTAGTAAAACCCGAGGAGGTTGTACACGATGAATATCTGCCACGGCTGAAGTAAAAACGGGCTTCCCTGTAAAGGTAGCCCGTCGAGATCTTCGCCCTGTGCGTGCACGAGTGTTGTTTGCATTATGTTTATTGCCAAATCCGGGTCGTGCTCCCGTAGCTCCAGATCGTCCCGCTGTAGGTCTTTCTGGAATCTTTCACAAGCGGCAATCACTTCCTTCCCCGCGATGATCTCCCCGGAGACCACCGCCCTTGCATATTCAATAGCTGTTTGCTTGAAATGTTTTATCATACCAGTTTAGACAGGAGTTCTTCGAACTTCCCTTCTCCGGGATCTTTCACCACATCGGCGTTTAGTTTCTTGTACCCTGACGGGGTCAGCCCGAGGTCTCGCCAGTAAGAAAGAGCCTGAGCGTTCAGCTCCATCATCGCCACCAGCAGAGGATTCTTTGTGAGGTTTGTTTGCTTTGCTTTGTTCGTGTGCGTGATGACGGCATTCCCGCCAGAACGTTCGAACTGTTCCTGTACTTTGTCCCTCGCTTCCATGATGGATGCCAGCGTGTCGATGCAGTCCGTGAAGAACTCCCGGTATGTCCCCGCATCATTACACGCAGAAATGATACGATTCTTCCATTCTTCGCGGTTCATTTGCGTTGTTCTCCCTCAAAATGACCCTTTTGTTCTAAATTTCGCCCCTATATATAAAAGCC
>Ga0326511_10000575_pt1 | contig 32235 bp, 52 predicted proteins | sample 0_2496_0518_D_FD_203701 | JGI IMG/M metagenome (GOLD analysis project Ga0326511, IMG submission 203701) | Bovine rumen microbial communities from UC Davis, California, United States - 0_2496_0518 | ecosystem: Host-associated > Mammals > Digestive system > Stomach > Rumen | place: USA...
AGCCTCTGGGTGTAATCACCAAGTTGGAAGCGGAAACCGGTACGCCCCAGGTAGTTTCCTATACTGCGGCTAATGGTATCGTGTACGCCAACCTGACGGGCGCACGGGCAAAAATTAAATCCGGATACGCCAGCAAAGCCCGCTGGTACGCCAATGCTGCTACCATCTGGAACCGTCTGGCCAACGTGGTGGACGAAACCGGCCGCCCTGTTTTCATTCCGGACGCAACTTCCGGCGGCGTTGGCCGAATCTTTGGCATCGTCGTAGAAGAAGAGGATGCCGTGCCTGCTGATGCGGTACTGCTGGCCAACATGGCCGACGGGTACGCCTGCAACGTCAACGAAGACATTACCATGTATCAGGAAGACCATATTAAAGAACGCACAACCGATTACATGGGCTACGCGTTGATTGATGGCCAGCCCCTGACTACCAAAGCATTTGCATACTTAAAAAAATCCTGACGACTGATACCTCCATGGCAACACCGGGCAGCGCGATCTTCAGCCGGTCGTCTGCCCAGGATGTTGTCGTATCAGTCGATGGCGAAGTGACAGGGCTGAGGAATAACACGTCAAACGTAAATCCGGAAAACTATACGATAGGGCCCGGCAGCGTAACCATTAAAAAGGAGTATCTGGCCGGCCTTGCGAACGGCGAAAAGAAATTCCGCGTATTAATGGCTGACGGTTCCGATGTTGAATATTACATAACGGTGGGTGATTAACATGGTCAGCCTGGAAAAAGTAAAAGCATATAGCCGTATTGATACGACAGACGACGATCAAATGCTGCAGGGGCTGATTACATCGGCGGAACACCTGATTAAAGAACAGTCTGGGAAAAACACATATATCGGAGACGGTAGCAGCGAACCTGTTGCCATCGAAGAGACAGAGCTTTTCCAGACTTGCGTCTGCCAACTGGTAGAACACTGGTATGATCGGCGCGGGGCAGCGGATGGGGCGCAGCTGTACCACATTCCGTTTTCTACAGATATGCTGATTGCACATTTCAAGTACAGCTGTGAATACACCCACGAATAAGCGAGGAAAAACTATGGTGCTGGATAAAACGGTAGAAATTGTAATTAACGGGAAAACATACAAATTGTGTTATCCCATGAAAGCCATACACGGCGCGGAAAAGGAACTCTTCCAGAACAACCTTCTGGTTACAGTGGCCCAAGGTATTAACGGCCTGCCGCCTAACCTGTCGGACATGTATACCATTTTTAAGTGGGGCATTAAAGGCGGGGATCCGGAGCGGGAATACACGGACACAGAAATGGAAGAGCTCTATTATACGGCGGTACGTCAGTATGATGTGATCACTGTTTTCCGGAAGGGGCTGGAAGCGGTTGAAAAAAGCGGGATTATGGGCGATACCACAAAAAAACCGCAGGCCGTCCTGGCGACCCCGACGGAGACGGCGGTAAGCGACCGGGGCGCAGCTACAGAAACGCCACAGAGCTGATTGAATCGTTGGAGCCGTTTGCCCTGGGGGAGCTGCAGCTGACGCCGGAGCAGTTTGCTGGTTGTACGATGCGGGAACTGGACGCCTTGACTAACGGATACCAGCGACGTCATGAACGGCTCGAAGATCTGTTTATCATCAATGTGGCGTTACCAATCTACCGGGCGGCTTATGGCCGGAAAGCACCAACGTACAAAAAATTAACGGCTCACCGGAACCGCGCGCCTGGGTATGTCGGAACAATCGACCCGGAGACGGCGGAAATGTGGCGTAAGATCTTAGGAGTAATCAAATGAAACACAACCCGGCAGAACTTAATCGCAAAATCACACTGCAGCGTCCTGGCCCGCCGGTACGGGACGAGCTGGGCGGCCTGCAGGAACCGGTCTACGAAACTCTGCGCAGCTTCCCGGCGAAAGTGACGCAACGAAACCAGTCGCGCCAGCAGTTTGTTGCCGACTACGTTACTGCAGACACGCGCTATTTTGTGGTACGGGATATCAGATCAATATATCCCGGCATTAATGCAAAATGGAGACTGCTGTATAACGGATACACATGGATCATCAACAAAATTGAGCTGCTGGATGAAGAAAAACCGCCATACATCCAGATCACGGCGACAGCCATCAATGGCAGCGGGGGGATTATATGATGGAAATCAAAGTACCACTATACGCGGCCACGATGGCATTGTATCAGGCGTTGTCTGATGCGCACGCCTGCGGTTTAAACTGGTACGAAGGCGGCACGGACATCGAAGAAGTTGAAACAGATTTTCGTAATCAAGCTACTTTCTGTTATGGGATCCTGGGCGCAGCCGACGCAGATCAGAATGATAAGGCGTCAGATATTTGGGATTACAACATTCAACTTGAAGTTTACAGCAATTACCCGGGTCGGAAAGTTGTGGCTCAAAAGCTGCAGGAATTAATGGCGGCATTATGCACTTCGGAATTATGGGAGGCCATCGACGTGGCCCTGGCTCCGGAAGGGTTTACGACCATTAAAATGGATGTTGGACCGCACCGGCTTAACCTGCCAATACGGGGCGATAATGGCACCTGGCAGTCCGGCAGCGTTAATTTAACAATCAAATTAAATCAGATTTAACGAGGTGAAAAAATGGGTACTACTATCACAAAAGCGAATTATCCGGAAGCGCCTTCCGGCAGCGTAGGCGTCAGCGGCAAGCATGAAGTGGTGTTCGTCAATTACGGGGAGGGCGCTACCGCAGCATCCCCGAAATGGGAACGGGTTGGCGGCATCACCAATAACTCTTTTAATATTTCCCTGGAAGTTAATACCGTGCAGACGAAGGATACGAAATACTGGGCCGAAGGCGCCATCGTCAGCAAGAGCGGCGAAGTATCTGCCGAGATGATTTGCAAAAAGGATGACGTCGGCCAGTTGGCCGTTGAAAACTTCGTGGAAGACGATGAAACCACGGAAGAAAAGAAAGCGCTGCAGTTTGCACTTGTACGCATTGATACGCTGGAATACAAAACATTCTGGGCGGCTCCGACGTCGTTCGAAACGACCGCAGACTCTGAGGATCTGATCCAGAAGAGCTTCAGCGCTACGTTGCTGGGCGCTCCGGAGAAAAAGACCGGTTTTGTATTGCCTGGAACAAATCCGTGATTTAAAAGGGGTTGAAATAAGGGCCGCCGCAATGCGGCCCTTACAAATAATTATGAGAACGTTAGAAGAGCTTGCAAAAGATATAAACGAATATATTGATAAAGGATATAAGAAAACCGTGGAGGCAGGTGTGCGGTATGCCCAGGTAATGACGCGGGGCTATATTGCGCGGACACATGCGTCCACGGGGTTCGGTGGTCAGAACCTGATCACGGACGAACGTACCGGAGCGGCTAAAGGCAAAACAGTAAACCAGATAATCAAGGGGCGGTTTAGCATTGGAGCCAGCACAATCGAGTCTGTTGTATATGCCAATTATCTGGCCCGCTGGTACAATACCGGCGCGACGCAGCACACGATTATGTACGGGCCATATAAAGGACGGCTAAGCACGTACTACCCGCCGCGCGGCAAGTATTTCGAAAGCAACAAGGCGGCTATAGAAGATTATTTTGCTGGCCAGCTGGAAATGTACATGACCACGCACATTAAGCTATAGGAGTCGAAAAAATGGCAGACGCAAAAATTACCCTGGTAACAGAAGCCAAAGACGAAGGGCTTAAAAAACTAAACTCAGAGCTGGCGGCGGGGATGCAGAACGTGACCGCCATGAAGCGACAGCTGAAGGATCTGGAAGCAGCCACGAAGCAGGGGACGGCAGCGACCAAAGAACAGGCTGACGCCATGCGCCGGCTGCGCCAGGAAATTAATGAACAGACGCAGGCCAACCAGCAATATGCCCGGGCCATCAATTCCAGCATTAAAGAAATGGAGAGTATGGCAAAAGCTGCGTCTGCTGCAGACGCAGGCGCTGCAGGGCTGGCCGGAAAATTCAAAATGACCGAAGGCTTTACCACAGCTTTTTCCGTTGCCCTGGGGAATTTAGCGACGACAATAATGACCGGTGCTGTGGCGGCGCTTGCGTCTCTGGGCGAGGCTGTACTGACCGCCGGGGCGAAGATGCAGCAAAGTGTTGCCCAGATATCGGCTATTAAAGGCGTAACAGGAGACGCAACGGAAGCATACCGCGCTTTTAACGACGTATACCGTAATACCAATTATGACGAAAGCGCCGTGCAGCAGATGGGGATCCAGCTGATGACACTGGGTTATTCTGCGCAGAACGCGGCGGACATGATCCAGCTGTGCGCCGATACGTCTGCCGGTCTGGGTAAGGGGCAGGCGGCAGCGCAGGCCATGGTTGACACCATTTCCCGGATGCAGGCTACCGGGGAGGCCACCAGTAAACAGTTTGTCAGTCTGCAGATGGCCGGTCTGGATCTCGACAAGGCATTTGGCAGGATCGGAATGTCCGCGGAAGAGGCATACAAGGCGCTGGACGAGGGCACGCTGGACGCGCAGACGGCCATCGGGGCCCTGACGGATTACATGCATGAATTTGATGGAAGCATGGCCCAGAGCAAAGACAATACAATCGACGCCTGGGGCGATGTGCAGGGCAATCTGTCCACGATGTGCGCGGAAATTGGCATGGGGATTTTTGACGCATTTAACCAGTCGGAAATTATCCAGGACTTAATTGCTTTTACCCAGGATCTTGTTGATATGGTCCGCGGGGAAGGCTGCGGCGCATTCTCTGACCTGCGAGAGGTGGCAGAGTTTGCGCTGGATATCATTGACGGCGCGCTGAATGTTGTAATAACAACGTTTAAATTTATCGTATTAGCGTTGGATTCTGCATATGAAGCATTTTGTTCTTTTGGCCGGGATGTATACGATGCACTGCAGCCGGTTATTGACGGCCTGCTGTACATATATGATCTGGTTAAAAGTATTCTGACGTCTATCGGAAAAGGGTTTGCCGGTGAAGTCAATAAAAGCTGGGCCCAAACTTTCGGGAAAAAGCGGGAGCTGGAACCAGAGGAAAGAGCCGCCCAAAACGAAAATCATTTCCGGACGGTTAAGCGCACCGTAAAAGCTCCGACGGCGGCAAGATCCGGCGGCGGGAGTCGCAGGTCCGGCGGCGGCACGGCAAAAAAACAGTTAACAGAAGAAGAGAAAGCTGTAGAAGCGTTAATCAAAAAATACAGCGATGCAGATAAGCAAAAATGGGCAATGGCCAAAAGCACTGTAGAGCTGGCCAAGGTCAATATGACCATGCTGACCGGCGAGGCCAGAACTCAGGAAGAGAAACGGATCAAGCTGCTGGAGCTGGATAATGCGCACAACCAGCTGCTGGAAGGGTTAAATAAGGAGCTGGCCCTGGCGGCCAAGATCGGAGACGACAAAACCAGGGATTATACACTAAAAACAATCCGGGATCAGATTGATGCGGAAAACCAGCTGTACAACGCCAGAGTCAGGGCGGCGGAATATAGCGCGAATTATAGCAGCCTGAAAGAAAAAAGCCAGGGAATTATTGATCAGGTTTTTGGCAATAAGGACGAAGCGCAGACAAAAATTGAAGAATTGAAGCAGAAATTAATAAAAGATCTTGAAGAAATTAACGCTATTATGGCCCAACCTACAGAGGCGGAACAATTGACAGGCTTCGCGGCTCTTTTGGGTAAAACGCCGGAACAACTGCAGACGGACCTGGAGGCGCAGGGCATAGCGTTTGATACGTTTGTCGAAAAATACAAGGAAGGGCTGGCGAAGGCTGCGGAAGCAGAAAAAAACTCAATCACAACGGCCGAACAGTGGAAAAACAAAATTTGTGATTACGCTAATCAGGTAGGCTCGTCCATGGGCGACGCTATGGCGGATTTTATTCTGGGCGAAAAAAGCGCAAAGGATGCACTGGCCGATTTCGCAAAAAGCATTATCGAAAACGCTGTCAGGATCCTGACACAATGGCTGTCGGTTTTTGCGATTTATTCCGCGTTTCCGATGATTGCCAGCGGCATGACGCCAGCGGATGCGGCAAATAAAACGGTATTTGAAATAAAAAAAGCAACCGGTGGCTACATTTCTGGCCCGGGGACAGGAACGTCTGACAGCATTCCGGCCATGCTCAGTAACGGGGAGTTTGTAATCCGGAGCGCGGCAGTGAATCAGATCGGCCGGGGCACTTTGGAAGCAATTAACGCCGGTCGCATTCCGCAGTTTTCGGATGGCGGCAGTGTAGACGATACCATTGCAGCCACGGCGGGCGGCGATACGCTGACAGTGCAGGTATCTGCGATTGATGCAGCATCTTTTTCCGGGTTCTTAGATAGGGGCGGCCTGGATAGAATCAAACAGGCTCTGTATGAAGAAAATCGCAGATTTAGATCTGCGACGGGGGTGTGGTAATGGCAACGATAGCAACCTGGCCGGTTATGTCCGGCATAGAGATGCACAGTTACAAAAGCATGTCCTACAATGGCGATGTAGTTACTACCGGCAGCGGGCGCAAGCGCAGCAACACGAACCAGCTGCTACCTAAGTGGAACATTGAAGTGAAATTCGGGATCCTGACGGAAGCAAACTACAAAACCATTCTGGGATTTTTCGCATTACTGAAGGGCGGAAATACTCCGTTTTTTTGGCTGGATCCGGATGATAACACAGAAACGGATATCCAGTTGCCAAAAAATACGGACGGCAGCTACCAGTGTGTAATGAAGTGGGGCAGCTACGTGGAGGCGGTGGATAAGGTGGACCGGCTGAAGGTGTACGTCGACGGCACACTGCAGGCTTCCAGCAAGTACACCGTGGCCAACGGTGCAATCGCATTCAAAACGGCGCTGGCCAGCTCTGCGATCGTGACCGCCAGCTATCGGTATTACTGGAAGGTCCACATCCCGGCCGGAAAAATCAAAATGGAGCACGTTTTTACAAACTTCAAAAAAAGTAACACGTTAAATTTGGAGACCTGGCGATGAAAGACGTATCTGCAGAATTAGAAGTACATCTGAATACAGAAAAAACGTTTACCGCCTGCGATATATATGAGCTGGTGCTGGCCAATGGCAATACATACCGGTATGCCGACTGCGATTGTGACATTGTACTGGATAACCGGATATACAGACACGATGCTCTAATCGTCAAAAGGCAGCAGATCAATCTGCAGGGGCAGGTCACGGTCGACACGCTGGCAGTAACGATATATGCAGATGGGAACCATGCGGAGGATACGATCGAAAGCATGCCGATCATGGCAGCGGCTCACTCCGGCGTCCTGGACGGGGCGAAACTGAGCCTGAAAAGGGCGTTTTTCCGGAAAACGGGGGAATTGCCGGCCGCTTCCGTTATTGGTACCATCGGCCTGTTTTCCGGAGACGTCGAAATTAAAAGCTCCGGCGGTATTAAGCTGGAATTGACGATAAAAAGTAAGACGCAGGGGCTAAATATGGAATTTCCGCGGCGCAGGTATTACCCGCAAGGGGCGTACACAACGGCTGCATCCGGCCGGGTGACATCCAGCGGCGATACGGATGAGTATTGTCTGATAGCGCCGTTCGTGCCCAGAAAGGAAGTTTTGCTATGATCACGGAAGAGGAAGGCAAGAAAATTGCAGAAGCAGCGCAAAAGTGGCTGGGTACGCCACATATTAACAATGCCAGAGTAAAAGGTGTCGGGGTAGATTGCGGCATGCTGCTGATCGGCGCGCTGGAAGACGCCGGCATAATCCAAAAAGACGAAATTGCAGTAAAACCGTATTCGAACGAATGGCATTTGCATCACTCTGACGAATGGTTCCTGTTTTACGTGCAGGCATATTGCACAAAAATCACACCGAAAGCAATGCGCCCGGGGGATTTTTTACTGTACCAATATGGCCGCTGCATTAGCCATGCTGCAGTGTATTGCGGTAATGATACCGTTTGTCATGCTCTGGTCAAACATGGCGTGATCCTGAGCGATATTAATGACGTGATGTTTTTCGATGCGCATGGTGATAGTCGCCTGCGGGGCGTGTACCGTTTTAACGGAGGTGTCTGATGGGTTTTTTCAGAGGCAGAAATACAACCATCCGGACGGATAAGATCAGCGCCTTCAGCGTCAACACTGCAGAATATGGCGCTGCCGTCATGGAGGTCCTGGGCACCACCCGGATAAGCGGAAACGTAATTTACTGGGATGATTTTACGGCCCATGAACATCGGGAAACGCAGCGCAGCGGCAAGGGCGGGAAAAGCACTACCACAACAATAACCTATACGTATAGCGTTGCTGTTATCCTGGGATTATGTGAGGGACCCATAACCGGAATAAATAGGGTATGGAAGGGCAAAGATCTGTACTATTATCCGGATGAAAATATCGGGCTTACACTGCATAAAGGAACGGCCAACCAGCAGCCCTGGTCATATGTAACCGGCAAACATCCGGACAAAGCTCTGTCGTATTCCGGGCTGGCATATATGGCCGGCGTCATTGACCTGGGCGATTCCGCCAGCATGCCGTCGTACAATTTTGAGGTCAAGGGCCAATTGCTAAACACGGGCGACGGTACAGACGTCAATCCCATGGATTATATTTTGTACGTGCTGCGCAAATCCGGGCAGGCGAATGCAACATTTAAAGGCGCTGATAGCTTCCGTGCCTATTGCGCCAACGCAGATCTGCTAATTTCCACGCCTGCAGACGCGACGGATCCGCAGGAAGCTCAAAAAATTGTAAACGAGATAGCGCAGCTGTGCGGCGCTTATGTTTTCCATAGCAATGATACATATAAAATAGTGCCGCTGGCGGACCGCCCGGTCGGAGGATGGCAGCCGGATAATACGATCAAATACGATTTGACGACAGAAGATTTCCTCCCAGAAGGGGGCAGCTGCGTCACCTGGTCCCGGAAAGACTCCAGCGAGCAGTATAACCGTTTTACCGTGGAGTATGAAAACAGGGAAAACGGATACGAAAAGGAGTCTGTAACATATGAAGACGTTGCGGATATTGCAGAGCGGGGCGTAAAGCAGGCCCCGACGATCCAGGCGGGCTACGTGTACACGAAGGCGCGGGCGGTAAAGATCGCAGAAGAGGCAGCGCGGCGCAATAAGGTCGGGAAAAATCAATATAATTTCAAACTTGACTGGCCATATTGCCGGCTGGAACCAGGCGACAAAGTAAGAATTACAGATGTAAATTCCGGAATAACCAATCAGGTTGTAATGATCACCGACGTCAAAGAGGACGAAAAAGGGCTGCCGGTATTCACGGCAATTTCGTGGTTTGATGGGAACTATGGCCCGGCCGAGTTTGACGTCCACGAAGTTGACCGGCCGTTTGTAGACTTCAATAAACCGCCATCCGCTACAGCTGTGCCGGCTATTTTTCAGCCGCCTGCAGATTTAACCGCGGAAGGGCTGGAGGTGTGGATCGCAGCCAAGGGGGCCGGCGACAACTGGGGCGGCTGTACCGTGTACGTGTCCGACAATGATGAATATTATCGCACTCTGGGCAAGATCAGCAACAACGCCCGGCTGGGCCCGTTGACGGCCGTACTGTCTGCCAATGCCACCAGCTTAGAGGTAGATATCAACGGCACAATGCTGTCCGGCAGCGCCCAGGACGCGAAAAGGGCGAACACGCTGCTATGGATCAGCGGCGAGTGCATGAGCTACCAGACAGCTACACTGCTGGCCAATGGGCATTATAAGCTGGAGGGTTTGGTCCGTGGCCAGTACAACACAACGCCGACAACTCACGGGGTCGGCAGCGTGGTCGTGCGATGCGACGAAACGCTGCTCCGTTGTCCGTTTTCCAAGGAAGACATTGGCAAAAAGCTGTATTTTAAATTCTGCAGTTACAACATATTTGGCAGCGGGGAGCAGTCGCTGGCAGAAGTGCCGGCCTACGAATATACCCTGCAGCCGTATTATATTCCGCCGGTACGTCAGCTGACGGCGCGGAACCGGTACCGGCAGTTAAAAGATGGCGTTACCAGGTACGATATCGTAGCGGAATGGGATCCGCCGGATCTGCAGAGTTTTTACGAGGCACGCGTCTGGTACAAGACCAATAACGTACAGACAAAATACATAAAGGTCCGGCAGGGGATTCCTGCGTCAGAGCTGGGTTTCGCCGGGGAATGGATATATGGCGGATCCGGAAAGACGTCCGCGGTAATTCCGCAGGCGGTTGTCGGGGACCGGTACCGTATCGCAGTAACAACGGTTGACCAGTGGGGTGTCGAAACGTCGCCAGATGCGTCGCCGACGGTGGAAATTTTGGTGGCGCTGCGCACAGAAACGCCGAACACGCCGGACGGGTTCACGATCAACTTCACGGATCAGGCTGTTGCGTCCTGGCGTGAAGTCGTCAACAGCGATATAGCTTTTTATGAAGTCAGGAAAGACGATGCACCGGGGGAAGAAAACGTAAATTTGCTGGCCAGGGTTACGGGCTTAAAAGCGTCTCTTCCGCTGACGGAGCGGACCGGAACGTTGTACCTATATGCATACTCTGCAGCCGGCAAATATTCCGCACCTGCGACGCTGGAATACAATAAGACGGTACCACCGCGGCCGGCAGCTCCGCATCTGACGGCTAAGCTGGGCGGGTTTGCCTTAGAAGCGGCAGCGATTCCGGCCGGGTGTGACGGAATGAATATATACATAGATGGCGCGGAACTTGTTCAGGTCCACACTGTTAATAATGTGTATACACACGCCTGCGACGCCGGCATTTACGATGTAACAATCGCCTATACGGATCTTTTTGGAGAGGGCGCGGAGTCTCCGGATTCCCGCGTCACTGTCAAGGCTACCGTGGACGCCGCGCTACTGGAAGAGCAGGCCATTAACAGGAAGCACCTGGATACTGCGATGCAGAAGGCGGTCGACGATGCAACCGAAAGCGCCCTGGATCTGGTCCGTGTGCACAATGACATTTCGACGATCCAGCAGGGGATTACCGAAACAAACACCTCTATCAATCTGGTAAAAGCCGCACTAAACAAGGCGCCGGACGGCACTGGGTTTCTGTCAATTTCGCAGTTAAAGACATCCATAGACGGCGTCCGGTCTCAGGTGGCCAATATTGTAGATAACGGGCAAAGTGTACAACAGTCTATGATCGATCAGAACGCCAGCCAGATATCAGCCATTGTACAGGAGCTCAATGATACCAGCCAGTCGTCCAGCTATGCTGGTCTTTTGATGATGAAAAACGGCATCGCGTCGAAGGTAACTCAGGACGATGTAAGCAGCTGGTTCCAGCAGGATCATACGGGTTTTTACATTAAAGGCAGTCTGATTAATATCGACGGTACCACAAAGATCGGGAATAACATCATAACAAAGAATATGATCCAGACCGGGGCCGTCACGGCTGACAAACTAAGCGTCAGCAGCCTGTCCGCGATTAGCGCCGTTATTGGCGTGTTGCGAACGGCAACCAGCGGCGCACGGTTAGAAGTAAGAAGCAACCAGATCCTGGTATACGATAGTAACAGGCTGCGCGTCCGGATGGGAGTGTGGTGATATGGCGCAAGGTTTTCAGGTTTTTGATGAAAATGGCAAGCTGGACGTAGATGTAACAAACCGCCTGCCGCGCTTTTTGGGGCGGGTAGTCATTGACGGGACGTCAGATACTGGCGTCGTATATAACGACGGCATTAAACCGGAATCAGATATATGGTGGTTTTTACAAACGCCGTCCACCAATTTCGCGGTCCAGGAAACCGAACGGCCAAAATATGAATATCCCAAAATCACAAAAGGAAACGGCTTTTTGCGTTGGCAATTCCCTTCTGGCCGGAAATTGGCGTGTACTATGTTATATGGAGTGTATTAGCAGATGGCTGCAGGGATAACCGTTTACAATGATAATAATAAAATACAAATTGACGGAGCATATAAAAATCTGTATCTGTCTCGCAAAATCACACTGTCGGGAACAGGGACGACTTCCGGAAAGTTTGCGGACGGCGAGCTGTTGGCTGCAGTCGGCGGGACCACGAACCAGACTATAGACGCGTACTGTGTCAACACTCCGACGGGGTGGTCGTGCACGGTGAACACGTTTAAATCCGGAATGACCGTCTATATCTTTTCTACTAAATTGACGGCTGCAGCGCATGGCGTCGGGTTGCAGGTTTTTGACGAAAACGGCGCCGTGGTGTATGACAGCAATACAAAGCATCCTAATGTTATAGGATTTGGCCAGAGTGAAAGCCCAGCCAACAGCGCTGCAAGACCTGCTGTAGCTGTGTGTGCTCACAGTAGGACAGAAACGACTGACGTATACACATATACGAGGTACGAAGCTGTAACCAGACAGGTCTATGAAGCGCCGGAATGGGGATATTACACCACGACCGAAATGCAATGGGTTCCATACACCGATTTTTACGGAAAAACAACATACAGATACGAAAATGTTACCGTACAGAAATATGGGATTATTAAGCAGGGCGGCTGGAAGACGGTTACGGAATTTGCATGGAACGATTACGAAGACCTTATATACACATGGTCGGAAAACAATTTTCAGCTGCGTGGTGGTAACATTGTGTCAAGTGTCGTGTCGTCCGGAGTGCGAGCTGGCGACGTTGTCTCGGGCCGGCTTGTTGCTACGCATACCAATCAACTCCCTGCGGAATATTACGGCCACAGGTATAAAGGCGCTGGCGTTATTGTCGACAGCAGATCATGGCTTGTTATGGATGTCGTGGATCTGTAAAAATAAAGGAGGAATTAAAAAATGGCAAGGAAAAAAGCAACTTACACGATCACGATCGGGAAGCATGGCGTTTTCCCGGGAACAACTCCGGAGGAAATTCGGATCGAAGTGCAGCGGATGGCAGACTACCAGTTTTATGCGTCTTCCGATTCCTGTGCGACTGAGATTGTCACCATGGAAGAGCTGGACGCAGAAAGAAAAAAGGTTGCATACAAGGTAGTTATTGGCGGCCATGGCGTATTTATTGGTGAAACAAGAGAGGATATTCTGAAAGAAGTGCAGCGGGATGCCGACTATCGTTATTATGCGTCTTCTGATTCCTGCGTGGCTGAAATTGTCAGCATGGAAGATTTTGATTAACAGGAGAAAAAAATGGAATTAACAGGTTATCAAAACCCAGAAATATATGGCGGCAATGGGGATTTGATAAGATCCGGCGCTTTTGGGCCGAACACTCCTTTAACGGATCCGCACGGCCGTGGCTTGTATGACTATCTTGTCAATAACATAGAAAACCTGAAGGATGGCGTGGGCGGCGCGGCCCAGAGCGCCAGCACCGCGACACAGAAGGCGAACGAAGCGACGGCGAAGGCAAACGTGGCGGCGGAAAAAGCAACGGAGGCGTCTACGAAAGCCAGCCAGGCGGCCGCGGCGCAAGCTGCTGCGGAAGCTGCGAAGACGGCAGCGGAACAGGCACGTGATCAGGCCGCAGGGATTTCAACCCCGGACGGATTAGCAGCCAGAGTATTAGCACTGGAAAACCTGGGGTTGTCTGTTGTTGACGGCAAGCTATGCATAACATATGAAGTGTAGGAGGGCAAAATGGCACAAGTAACAAAACCGGTCCTGCTGGACGAAACCGGGCAGGACATGGCAGCGGCCCTGTGGGGGCTTAATGCAATATTGCGCGACCGGTCGGAGCTCAGTTTCCGGCAAATGAAGGATATCATTGATTCCGGAGGCGGCTCCAAGATGTTCCCGGTAGGGACCACTTTTTTGACAACCAAGGGGAATTATACATATCCGTGGACATTCATGCATCACGGCCAGCTGGAAGACGGCCGCCCGTATGCCGATATCCGAGTCAGCAAGGCCGTAGATCTGCTGCAGTTTGATTCACCGGAAGCGTTTTTTTACTGTGAAACGGCATTGCCTGCGGGTCAATACTATTTTGAAGTAGGAACAAAATACGGGGAGGCAAATGTCGGAAATTACAAATTTACATTGCTGCAGGCTGTGCCTGCCGGCGGCAGGTTGGCCGGGTTAGATGGGGTATATAGTAAAAGCGGAGGCGTGACGGCGTGCAGCGTTAAAGTTTATGATACACCGGCGTCGCTGACGGCCTCCCAGACCGTGCCAATTACATCCGGAAGCGCCGGGACAAAACTCTGCGTCATAAACCCCACGGGGGACCCGGATAACGAAAACGCAAACAGTATACACAGAGCAGCCTACGGCAGTAACAACTATGCACAAAGCGCAATACATCAATATTTGAACAGCGACAAAGCTGCCGGAAGCTATTGGGCGCCAACAAACCGGTTTGACAACCCTCCGACCTGGCAGGCATCACAGCCCGGTTTTATGAGTAAATTGCCGGACGACTTTCTGGAAATTGTCTCCCCGGTAGATTTTAGCACGATCACTAACAATATTTTTGAAACAGACGGCTACGAAACCGACTCCAGCTATTCGATGCGGGCCACGTTCTGGCTGCCTTCCCGATTCCAGATTTTCGGAAGCACGGAAGGCGCAAACCTGAACGAAACGCAATGGGATTACTACAAAGGCGCGACGGATATAGATCGCATAATGTACGATAACAGCGGGACTGCCCGGGGTCAGTGGTTACGTTCCCCGTATCCCGGCAACGCGCTTAGTCCGCGGATGGTCAACTCGTCGGGCGCAGTCAGCAGCGGCGGTGCGTACAACGGCTACGCCGTTGCCCCCGCTTGCAGGATCTATGCTCGCAAAGCTGCAGGATAAAATACAATGAACACGGCCGCGGCGGCGCGAGCCCGCCCGGCCGCTACTAAGAGGATAAAGTAAAATGTCAGTGCCGGCATGGAAAAGAAAACCAAACGATTTAAACGTTGCTATTGCTGCAGAGAATTTGCTTAATCACACGATGCAGAAAATGAGGGGAACGAAAGGCAGGTCGTATTTTACAAAATCGACTACGTTCACCAAACGGATCCCGCTATTAAAAGCAACGACCGCCGTGTTGCACAATATAATGGCTGCTAATGAATTTCAAATCGACGACGATCTGGAGTATAAAATGCGCCACAAAAAGCAATTGAAAGCGCTGGCTGCAGTTTCTGACGTGGTGCGGTATCTTACCACATTTAATGACGACAGAAAGATCGACGGCCTGGAGCATTGGATCGGGCTGGTGGACGACGTGCTTAGATTGTTAAAAGCATGGATAAAATCAGACAAAGAACGCAGATACAGATTGTTGCAGCAGCGGGCCATCCGGCTGGCAAAATTAGAAACAGAAGTACAAAGTTTAAAATCAATGCCGTTCGGTATTGTGGAGAATAATACTAATAATGCCCGAAATCAGTGGTTACGTTCCCCGAATCCCGGCAACGCGAATAATCCGCGGATAGTCAACTCATCGGGCGCAGTCAACAACAACAATGCGAACAACAGCAACGCCGTTGCCCCCGATTGCATGGACAGCCGGACCGAGTAGACAGAAACGTCGAAAGCAGCGCACATGCAACATGCAAGGAGTATTATCTCTCCGGCGTAAAAGCCAAATTTGAGCCGCTGGTTACGGCGGACTAAGACATGGAATACCAGGAAGCAATTGAATATCACAACCTATTAAAACGGCTACAGAGATGTACCAGGGGAACGAAATGGAAGAAAAGCGTCGCATTATATTGGTTGGACCGGCTGCTTAATACATACCGTTTACGCAAGGACATCAAAACAGGCCGATACAGAATATCGAAATATTTGTGGTTTACAATCACGGAGCCCAAGCAGCGAGATATTTACGCGTCCAATATCAAAGACAGGCAGTATCAGCACGCCTTGATTGACGATATCGTATATCCGGCTGTAACAAAGACATTCATCAAAGCGAATTGCGCCTGCCAGAAGGGCAAAGGAACAAAATTTTGTATTGACGTTTTCCTGGCCCAGCTGCGGGAGTTTACGAGGATCCACGGCAATAATGCGCATGTGCTTCAGTGCGACATTAAAGGATATTTTCCAAACAGTAACCATGACGTCGTATGCAGCAATACAGCGCAATACGTGGATCCGTACACTGCGCGGGCTTGCGAGGATGTCATCCGCAGCTTTACGGAAATTGAATTTACAAAAATTTTAATGGCCCAGGGAATGGCCAAGAGAGACGCCCATAATGCAGGACATAGAATTTCAGGCTACCTGATATACGGAGGCGACTGGAAAAGAGTAATTAAATGGCTGAACAGCAGCCAGGTTACTGCAGTAACCAAAAGGATCCAGCAAGGTGATTTTAAAGGCGTCGGGCTGGGGAGTCAGGTAACGCAGACCACACAGATCGCGCTGTTGAATGATATGGATCATTACATAACGGAAACGTTAGGGATCCAAGTCTACGCGCGTTACATGGACGACTTTGTACTGGTGCATGAAAGTAAAGAATATCTAAGATATTGCCGGGGTAAAATTGCGGAGTTTTTACACCGGAAGAAATTAACGCTAAACCCGAAAACGCAATTATATCCGTTGGCCCGTGGCATAATCTTATTGCACTGGCGGATCCGCGTGGGCGTAACGGGTAAGGTTGTTATCCGAAAACACCGGTCAAGTATGAGAAAAGCGCGCAGGAGGCTGCGCAAACAAAAGAAGCTACTGGATGCCGGGGAAATTAGCATGGCAGCCATAGCAAACAGTTTTCAATGCTGGCAGGCTGGTATATTGCAGCAAGATTGTTATATGCAGGTTATCCAGATGCGCCGGCTATACTATCAATTATTTAATAGGAGGGCACCCGAATGGAATGCAAAGCGCAGGGAGTTGAAGAGGCAAGACGATCTAATTATCTCCAGTATGCCTACTCACATACAGATGGAGTGCTGCGTCGACGGTATGAGGCCGCAGTAGAGGCGCAGAATGAAGAGGAAGCGGCCGAGGCGGCGCGGGAATACCGGAACCGGCTGCTGGACGATTGCGACAATATGCTGGTACCGGACCGGCCTAATGTGGACGTCGATGCGTGGAAGTTATACCGGCAGGCGCTCCGGGACGTGCCGCAACAGTATGGCTTTCCGCTGGCGATCGTGTGGCCAGTAAAACCATGATGCCGCCGGTTTTGATTATTGAAAAGCAAAACGAAATTATACAATTGCAGAGCCAGCTGATCGCAGATCTGTACAATGAGCTGGCGCAGCATACCGCGGTAGACAACGCCGAAAAAGAGCTTGAGAAGATAGAGGCGCTGAAAAGGGAGATCGGGGAATGAATAATATTTTACACAGCTTTTTTTCTGCGGATACATTAAAAAACGTTATGGCCGACTGGCCAATAAAGCTGGCGGCCAGTACAGGAGTGGCAGCCCTGGCCGACGCCATGGGGGTGCAGGTGCAGCTGTTTATGATTTTCTGCGCACTTGCCTGTCTGGACGTTTTTACCAGATGGATCGCGCTGGCCATGAGGTTACACCTGGATATGTACCCTCAAACGCCTGTCACAGTATGGCAGGCTGTAAAGTTTATCCGGCAGGCCCATCGCTGGCGATATATCAAAAGTGAAGCTATGAGAAATCAGTTTATCAGCAAGATCGGGACATATGGCGTTATATTGCTATTCGCCTCTTTATGCGACGTGGCCATGATGATAGCTAAGGCCCCGATCGCGTTCCTGCTTCCGGTGATTACGGCCGTGCTCAGCTGCACGGAGCTGCTCAGTTGCCTGGAAAATCTTTCCGAGTGCAATGTCAGCGTGGCCGGCGAGTTGATTGCAATTGTTAAAAAGAAAAAAGAGAAACTAAAACAATAGGAGGATATAATGGCAGCAATATCGTTAAATGATTGTACCAAGGTAACACTGGAAGACATAGAAGTCATTGCTGCAGATGCGCGCGGCCTGATCAGCCGGGTATACGCACATTGGACAGCCGGCCATTATGGCCAGGGGTATGACGATTATCATATCCTGATCGACCGGGATGGATCCGTATATGTTACAACGGAAGACCTGGCTGAAAAGAAATCCCACACATGGCGGCGCAATTTTGGCGCTATTGGCATAGCAATGCTGTGCGGGTATGGAGCAATTGCCAATGAGGGCAGGGATGCGGATCTGGGCCCGGAACCTCCCACGGATATACAGATAACGGCGTTGTCACAAGTTGCGGCTGTATTATCTGACGTCCTGGGCATAGATCTGAACAGGGAGCATTTTATGACGCATTGCGAAGCTGCGCAGATTGATGGGTACGGTCCTTTTTCCGGAGATCCGGAAACCCGCTGGGACCTGTGGTACTTGCCGGATATTAACAACGGCGGCAAAATGGTACCTGGCGGCGACTTGTGGCGTGGCATCGCAAACTTTTACCTGGCGCAATGGCTGCGGGAGGGATCTAATGCATGACTACTATAAAGAAAATACACGCTATTGTATTATCGCTGCTGTTGCTGTGCTGTGTTGTATGGCCGCGATCTGGCTGGTGCATGACTTCCGGAGGAACAACGGCATACAAGCAGATACCGATCGGGCAGTGGACGCAGTTGACAGCAGAGTGGACCGCGCAAAAGAGCGAATTGATGAAGCTGCAGGATCTGTACAGCAAGCTGAGGCGGCCGTCGGAGCAGCTGCAGCAGGAATTGCAAGAAGCGAAAAGGCAGCTGCAGACATCACAGAAGGAATTAACAGCTGTCAATCTATCCTTGACAGCTGCATCCAGCGAGCTGGCCGCATCGAAAACATCCTTGCAGACATTGAGGCGCACGATCGACAAAGAGCGGCGGGTGCAGCGGCGACAGATCTGGCAAAATAGATTCTGGTTTTTTATTGCCGGCGCAGCAGTGGGCGCGGCGGCAGCGAAATAAAAAGCGCCCAGGTAAAAACCTGAGCGCAGGATGCCGTACAACGGCCAGAAAAGCGTTACCGCAATAAAAACTATGCACATGGCAGAAAACGCCTGGAAAACGTTTTACTGCGATTTTGCGGGTAAAGACTAAGCTGCTTTTCTGTCTATATTAATTTCCAGCAGTGGATTCAATGGCAGCGCCAAACCGTTGCCATTGTGTCCGCTGATTCCGGCCACGTTGCCGATGCTGACGACAACACGGTCCGGGTAAACCATAACTTTATTAACAATTTTCTGCAGAACCGGCCGGATTAATTCTGGCCGGTTTTGCATTTTTAACTCAGCTACCAATTTATACCAGTACCGTTTTATCTGCTCCCGGTTTATAGAGATTTTCGGCTGGCTGCCAGCGGCAGCGATTTTTTCATTGATGGCGCGGATCTGATTCTTAATGTCGCGCATCCGTTCCAGGTCAAACTCGTCGGCGGCTCCGTTTTCTACCATCTTGTATAAATTGGCCAGGCGTTTTTCCGCGCCGGCCTTCTGCCGGTATAGTTGGGCCGTTTCATCCGGAGCAGCTGCGGCCGTTGCCTGGTATTTGGCCAGAGCTTTATCAACAACGGCGTTGATACGGTCCAATGTAAACATCTTCAGAATAGCGTCCACTACATGGCGCTCCAGCCAGCTCTTTTTAATGCGGGGGTTTTTGCATGTGCGGCTGCCGTGGTTCGTCTGATCACAGCATTGGTAAAACTCGTAACGGTAGCCACGGCTTGACATGCTGTTTCCGTTATAACTATGGCCGCATTCACCACAGCATACTTTTCCGGATAACAAATATATAGCTTTAGCTGCATAGCTGGCAGATCGGCCCCGGTTCGCCTCTCTGCGCCGGGCTGCTTCCATGAAAGTTTCCTGGGTGATAATGGCCGGGATGGCGTTGGGCGTTCCGGATGCGGCCGTCTGGTTCCTGCGCTGTTTTCCGTAGCTACGGCGGTGCACGTATGTGCCGCAGTATTTTTCGTTTGCCAGGATCTCATGCAGGGAATTTTTCCCGAACATTTTGCCGCGTTTCGTCCGGAAGCCCTGGCGGTTTAATTCGTCTATGATCGGGCCGTATCCGGAGCCGGCAATAAACATTTTAAAGATCAGGCGGACGGCAGCAGCCTCCGTCTCATTAATTATATAATGATGGTCCGGGGTAGCGTCATATCCCAGGGGCGGGGTTCCGCCTGGGAAAAGGAACTGCCGGGCATTGGTATCCTTACCGTCGCGGACCTTTACAGACAGCTTCCGGGAGTACCAGGCGGCCTGTGCGACCTGGATGCCTTCGAAAAATTGGCCGTCAACGCTGGACGGGTCGAATGATTCCGTAGCGTATTCGTATTTAATGCCGGCGGCCTGCAGCTCTTTTTTGTACAGATAATAATCCAATTCCTGCCGGGCCGTCCGGTCCAGCGTATACACAACCAGCACGTCAAAAATGTCCCGCCGGGCATCGGACAGCATCCGATGGAAGCCGTCCCGGCCGATGGAAGTGGTGCCGGTTTTGGCTTCGTCCTGGTAATGGGCGACAACGCCATAACCTTTTTGCCGGCAGTAGTCTTCGCAGATCCGGAACTGCGTTTCTATGGATTCGTGGCGCTGGTTGTCGCTGGAATATCTTGCGTAAATGGCTGCGCGTAACATAAAAGCCTCCTAACGATCACACGTGTCAGCGCGCAACGCTTGCGCACGTTCGGAAATCGCTTTCAGCCGGCTGGCGGAGATTAACTGCGGACAGTCAGGCAATGCGCAGCGACCGTCAATGTAATAACCGTCTTTTTGCCCTACGCAAAAAATACATTTTCTGCAGTCTCTTTTGTGTGTGTATGTTATTAGCGTCGACAACGCACTCAGGGCGTCACCGTGAATATCAAAAGGCTGCTTTCCATTTAAGGTCTTGGACCTGATTTCGCTGCAGAGATCTTTCCAATGCTCTTCGAGTTGTTGCCTATTCCGACCGTGCACAATGAACGTGTTGTCGCAGGAACAACATTTCATTGTCGCAGAATACACGAACGAGGCGGGCAGGCCGTTTTTTGTGTATCCATCAGGCTCGGCCTCAATTTCGCAAGACACAAACGGCAGGCCACAAACCGGACATTTTTTAAAAGGGTTTTCTTTCATTTAAAACTTCTCCTTTCGTTTTCGACGGCCTGATCGTCCAGGATCCTGGCACGCCGAAACAGACTGCCAAGTTGATAGTTTTCTTCAAGCGGTTTTACCGGGCAGGGGTTGCCCGGTGCAGGCTGAAAAATACATTTTTCGCATTGATTTCTGCAGTATCCGATCAGCCCTACATAATGGTTGATTGCATTAGAATGCCAAAAATCCATAGCGCTTCTCCTTCTTAACTTCTATGCTTTCATGGCGCTGGTTATCGCTGGGATACCTGGCATAAATGGCAGCGCGTAACATGTTGAAAAACCTCCGTTATACTGATATAATAGAAGGGCAGACTGCTCTTTTTAATCGACTCTTCGGCATGTCTGTACATCTCTTAACAACCGTCTGGCGCGGCCACGCCAGACGGTTTTTGCTTTTTACATTAAAAATAATTACGATACATTATTTTTCATTCATTAACTTTTCCGCGTCTTCCAGGGCTGCCTTCCATTCCGGCCAATGTTTCGACGATTCACCAAAAACTGCAGCGCCGTCTACACTGATTACGATAGCATTCTTTAACTGCTCCGGGTTGACGGTAGCTATGGCCAGCTCCGTATAATTTTTATGGGAGATCCGGCTGTAATCATGGAAAAACACCCGCATTTTGTGGGCTTCCTTACCGTCTCCCCAGGTCATTTCGTTGATGCCGGTGGGGTAACTTTTGCCGGTGGCTGCATATGTCAGGTACAGGATCCGCGGGCCCGGCCGCCCGACTTCCGCCTTCAGGCGTATCTTTCCGCCGAGGATCTGCCGGTCAAACAGTTTGAAAATATCCCGGGTGTATTTTTGGCCGCTGGGCAGCTGCGTCGTGATGGTCTCTACCTGCCTTTTATGCTGGGCCTTGTATTCGTCGCTGTATTTGGCAGCAGCGACATTACTGATCAGCAAGGCGGCCAGTGTGGCAGCGATTAGAATAGTCTTTTTCATGGTGGATTCCTCCCTTTTATTTATTCCATTTCAAACGGGGGCGCTTCCGGAATGTGTCGATCCGGATTATGTTCCCGTTTTTTCCTTTTCATCAGGCTCCGTATATCGCGCTATTTCTGTTAAATCGCGGACGGCATCACAGGCTTTTTCTTTTCCGGCGCTATTGAGTTTACGAAAATCGGAAAGAATGCCAATTTCCAAAACACTTAAATTTTGCGGCAACGTTCTGAGCGCGTCCGGCAGGCGCTCCATGTTTACGTCGTATCCCATGAGCCAGGGCTCCGATACGTTAAGAGCCTTAGCAATTAAGTAAATGCTTTTTTGCTTTGCTTCATATGTGCCTTTACGGTACGCGCTGATCTGACCCTCTGTCAGCCCTGTCGCCCTTGCAAGATCTGCAGGCTTCATTTTGCGCAAATTTAGCGCCTTGTCCAATCGTTCTGCAAATGTAGACATAAGCGTCACCTCTTTCGGGCTAATTGTACTATAAAACTTTTGTTTTCGCAATAAAAACTTTCGAAAACTTGACTCGAATACAGAAAAGTGGTATTCTATAAAAAACTTCTGAAAACGGAAGTAGAAGGGAGGAACTTAAAATGACCTTGATTTTTGATTACAGCAGACTGCTTGGCAAAATCAAAGAAAAAGGGCTCACGCAGGCATCACTGGCGAAACAGGTTGGCTTATCGGAATCTACTTTTAATTTAAAGCTGGCTAACAAGCGCGCATTCAAACAAGAGGAAATTGTAAAAACCTGTAGCGCTTTGGATGTTTCACTTGAAAACATTCCTTTGTATTTTTTTTGCGTCAAAACTTCTGAAAACGGAAGTTTTGAAAGGGCAGGCTAAATCATGGACGCAATGGACGAGATTTACAAGATAAGATACGACGGCGGCAGCTATATCGGCCAGACTCCAATCTGTGAGCAGGCGACGAAAATAGCAAGAGGTTACGCGGAGAGCACCGGCCTGTCGGTCCTGGTAGCGTGCTGCTGGCCGGGCTGGAAGCAGCCGCATGAAAATGTATATCACCCGGATGGATCCGTCACGCATTTATGGGATGGAGAGAGATGAAACATGGAATACAAGGATAAACGCGGCTGGCGGTTTGAAGTGAAGCCGGGGCTGCACTATAAAACGTACTGGACAATACACTGCTATAATCCTAAGAAAAATTTATGGTGGCCATGGCCGTGCGCCAGTTGGTATGGCACTAAAAAGGAAGCTGAAAAGGTACTGAAACGGTACGCCAAAGAACGGGGTTGGCAGGAAATCGAATAAAAGATAGGAGGGAAGTAGATGTACATTTTAGGGCAAACCGGGGAGATCCTGGTCAATGCGGAACATGTGGAATGCTTTTATGAGCAACCGGAAAGAGGATTACCGGCAATCAAAGCCCGGACCCGCAGCGTCAATGTAACCCTGGGAATTTACAAAGGCAAAGAAGCCATTGATAAGGCCATGGCCTCCCTGGGCATGGCATTAATGGCCGGCGACAAAAATGGCCTGCATGTCTATGCGATGCTGGCGGACGATACGCCGCAGAATATTGAACAAACTCCGGCTACAGATACGGATCCGAAGGAGGGCGGCAAGCATGGGGAAGTGGAAAGTAATGTCCCAGCAGCTGGCGGGGCGTAAGATGTACATCGTCGGCCGGCAGCTGGACGAAAGTAAACCGCTGCACGGCGGCAATGTTGAATATTGTGGAAGCTATACCGACGACCGGGATGCGTGCGAAGCGCTGGCCGAGTCACTAAACAGGAAAGCTGGCGATTGAGATGGTAAGCAAACGGGAGCGGAACCGGCTGGCTGCGCAGGCATGGGCGGCCCAGGCAGAAGCAGAATGGCAATGGCGGCAGCGACACGAAGAGGAGGCCCTGCAGTACAAGGATCCGGAAAAACAGGGCCAACGGGCTGCATACACAGAGACAGAAATGTATGAGCGCTGGCTGGCCCAAACAAAAAAGCTCTATGAACAGATTAACCAGCTTTTTCAGATGCTGGGCATGATGGCAGTTTTATGCGTGCTGCAGTTTCTCGTGATTATCTTTTTGGCATATATGGCGGTGCGATCATGAACGGGGCGAAGCCCATTAAGGTCCGCGAACTGATCAGCCGGGGCACATACAAGACAGTCAAAAAAATGAACCGGGAAGACATGAACGACTGGGCGGCAGCGCTGTATAACGATGCAATGCGCGACTGCGAAGCGGCGTCCATGTTGGCCCTAAAGGATGAATTTGGTTTTTCTACAAAACGCCTTGCCCGGTTCATGAGCAGGAGGAACAATACCATAGACTGCATTAATCGCCGGGAGATATCGGCGCAGGAAATTATCCTGGGACTGATTGACGAAGGCGTTGACATTGTGGAGAGTGATGGCAGCGTGCCAGGGGGGAGTAAGTAGAAAATGGCGTTATGGGATTATATGCAGAAACGCATGCAGGAGCTGGGCTTGACAGCTTACAAACTGCAGAAGGATTACGATGTGCCCTGGTCGACGATACAGCGGATTAAAGCAGGAAAACCTATTACCACGCCGTCGAAGCAGAAGCTGGCTCTGGCGTTATCGTGTTCAATGGGGGACATCAACGCGGCGATCGCGCAGGCGAAGGCGCCGGAAGAGAATGAAACGGGAAAAGAAAGTGAGGATTCTGTCATGGCAGCAGTAGATAAATTGGAAAAGATGGTAAAAGAGGATTTTCCGGATGATGCGCCGGCAAAACCGAAACTGCATAAACCAAAAGCAAAAAGGGTTGCGATAATTAACGATGCCGCGCCAGAGGTTGCGGAAAGCAATGAAGTTATAGACGGCTCCCGGAGCAAAGTTAACGGCGAAAACCCGGACGGGGAGGTAAGGCTTCGGATGCGCGACACGTCCAAAACACTGCAATACTATTTTGAAACAGGCCTGCCAGGCGAGTGCGAAATTACCGTAATCGTGTCCACACTCATGCCGGCCAAACACATGCTGCAGGCCTTAGAGACCGCCGTGGAATTGATCGGGCGGGAGCTGCGTGACACCCAGCAAAAGGAGGCGTAACCTCATGGCCAAAACGGTAACGATATTGCTGGCCATCGTGCTGGGCGGTATGGCCATAGGCGCAAAAGTATACGAGCTGGCCAGAATTGAAAGCCATGTCTGGATTATTGGCAGCATCATGCTGCAGTTGATGGCTGCAAAAATGAGATGAAGGGAGGCGGCAGCGATGCGCATGGAAACAGATCTGAAAGAAGGCCGTTGCAAAAGCTGTAATGAACCTATTTTCTGGATTAAAACCAAAAAAGGAAACTGGCTACCGGTAAACCGCAGGCCCATGGAAGTGTATCCGGTACAAAAAGGCGGCCACACTTTTGTCCTGGTAGACGGCTCTACAGAGCAGGCCCTGCCGGTGGAGCGTATGCGGTACGACGGCATAGACAGCGTTGTGGCCTTCGAAGCACATTTTGCTACGTGCCCATTCGCCGATGACTTCCGGAAGAAAAAGAGGTGATAACCGTGAAAAAGCAATGCATTATGATGACTCCCAGCTGGCGCGTTCCGCCGCAATACCACTGTCTGCGGATCAGGAAGGCAAAAACCCGCCGGATCATCCAGGTGGAAAAAGTTTTAAAAATTACGAACCGCAACAACAAATTATCATATGTTCCGCCGCGCAGCTCCTTAAAACTGATTTACTATGCAGCCATGAATTTACAAAACAGAAGGGGCCGCCGGCTGGGTATTCCAACTCCTTTGTATTTCCAAAAAGTTTTAACAGAAGAAGACCTGGATCAATTAAGAAAAGAAAAGCAGGAGATAACAAACGCCAATATCGAAAAGGCTCTCCGCTCCCGGTTAAAGAAAAGACGTTTTTACTTGCACGCAAAACCTGGCACCTGGAAGCGATGGAGAAGGATGATGCGCGAAGAGCGCATTTTAAGGAGGGTGTGGCATGGGAATGGGCAAAATTAAAACAGACCGCCAGCTGCAGACGGATGGCAGTCTTCCGGATCAGGAGCTGGTAGACATTTTCGCGGATGCGTTGGTGGATTTTATCATGGCGTTAGAACAGGAAGAAAAGGAAAAGAGCGCATAAGGAGAAAATTATGAAATCGTTAAAAAAGGCGTATGAGATCACAATGGGCAGCATTATCGTTTTTACGGAAAGCATATATTTCTGCAGCTTACTTATGGCCGTCGTAATAGATCTGTTGTACCAGATACTTTGCTGGGCCGCGTGGATCCTGTCCATATAAAAAGAAGCCGCTCATACATTTCTGTATGGGCGGCACAACCAATTACCGTAACTATTATAACGGAAATCCCGGAGGAAGAAAAGAATGCCGGTAAAAAAAACTACAACGCGCACGGCTGCCACCAAAAAGAATACAGAACAAAGAAGTGAACAACCGGATGAACAAAAAAAGACGCTGTTTCAAGCCGTGCTGGATGAAATGGCAGCGTGCCGTATAAATTACAATACCGTGCCGGTATGGGCTCAGGAGTATGGCAGCGATGGCCAGCCCAGGGCGAAATTATCCTGGCTGTTGGAAGCGCTGGATGCTATTATCGGCCTGCGGGGTGCGTATTGGAGTGTGGAATACAGCCGTGAAGAAATTATTGACGCCGGGGGCGGCGAAAAACTCTGCAGTCTAAAGGCCGTTATCTCAAAACATATATCAGACACGGCTAACAATTATGTCGGCGTAGGGTACGGCAGCGCCATGCTGGTGGAGCGCGTGGCAGCGAATACATATAAAAAACATTTAGACGCCTGGGATGTAGCGCAGGAAAAAGCGCTGGCTGCAGCTGCGCGTTTTTTTGAAATTGGCATGGAGCTGGAAGCTCCGCCGGAGGATCCAAATCCGGAACCGCCGGCTGCAGATCCGGAACCGCCACCGGTCAAACCCGTTCCGGAAGTAACGGATGATTCTACGAAAGAAAAAGAAAAAGCCCTGGCGGAACTGCGGGACGCAGTGAAAAAATTCCATTACCAAAACGTAATTATAAAAATTGTGCAATACAAATACGGGACGGAAAAAGTAGAATCTCTTCCGCCGTCTTTATTGCGCGATCTAAAGGAAAACATGGTGCTATATCATCAAAATTGGCAGGAAGCACTAAAGAGGGAGGCGGCAGCGCATGGAGATCATAAGCGGACGGATAACTGATATCCGGCCCGACGGTTTGGCTGTTATTGTTGCCCGGCTGCCGGAATGGAGCCGGTCGATCAACACCAATGTGGTGGAGATCGGCCTGCCGGATGGGCGGCTCATATCACCGGAGCAACGGAAACGGATCTATGCCATGCTGCGGGACATTGCGGAATGGATGGGGGAGCAGGATCCGGAAGTCGTTAAAAATTTAATGAAATTAAAATTCATGGCTGAGCAGCTGGATGTTATTGCCCGGCGCATGTTTTCTCTGGCGGACTGCGACATGACGACGGCCAGGGAGTTTATAACATATCTGATAGAGTTTGTCGTAATCAATAACATCCCGGTCAAGCAGCCGTTAATCCAGGGCACGGATGACGTTAATGACATTCGCCGGTATGTCTATCAGTGTTTAATGCATAAAAGCTGTGCAGTGTGCGGCGGCCATGCAGAGCTCCATCATGTGGAAGCGATCGGGGCCGGCCGGAACCGGCGGGAGATCAACCAGATCGGTATGCCGGTTTTGCCGCTGTGCCGGGCGCATCATTCTGAAAGCCACCAGCTGGGACAGGAAAGTTTTATGTCGAAATACCACCTGGAGCCCATACCGTTGACGACGAAATTCGGAAAACTGTATGGCCTGACGCTGGCCAATATAGGGCAGGGAGGGGGTAAATGATGGACGGGTTAAAGTGGATTAAATTAGCCACCGGCATTTTTGACAACCGCAAAATTAAGCAGATAGAGCTGCTTCCGGAAGGGGACAGCATCCTGGTGATATGGGTCAAACTTCTTTCCCTTGCCGGGGTAATAAATAACTGCGGCCTGATTTATGTAACTAAGGATATCCCGTATACAGAGGAAACGCTGGCCGGGGAACTGCGGCGGCCGATTAATACCGTGCGTCTGGCACTGGCCACATTTAAAAAATTTGGCATGATCCAGATCAGAGAAGACAACCTGATCCAGATCACCGGATGGGCAAAACACCAGGGCGGCAGCGCGGCCATTGAAACGGCAGCGGAAAAGAATAAACTGCGCCAGCAGCGTTATAGGGACCGGCAGAAAATGCTGGCCGCCGGGCAAGGCGCTCCGGTCGAAAACGTTACGGAAATTAACAATAGTAACGTTACGCGTAACGTTACGGAAAACGTTACGAATGACGTTACGGGTAACGTTAGTAACGCTTGTAGAATAAGAATAAGAAAAGAAGAAGAAGAAGAGAAAGATGATGATCATCAAACAAGAGACAGTAATACACAAATAGACGACGCCGAAATAAAAAAAGCGGTGGACATGTTCCAGAACACCGTTCGCCCTATCAGAAATATATACGAGGCGGAACGGATCCGGGCCATGGTGGAAGAGTATGGGCTGGATGCTTTTAGTGACGCGCTGCGCGTGATCGCAAAGGCGCGGCCTAAAGTGCCGATACCGTATTTGGAAGAGGTGCTGAAAAACAGGGGCGACCCGCCGGCTTCCGGGAAAAATGATCCGGTAGCCGGGGCGGCGGCTGCGCAGCGCATACTGGAAGGTGGTGGGATCGTTGATTTCAACGCCTGATAGAAAAAGCGAAATCCTGGCCACGCTGTTTTCTGCGTATGGCCAGGCAGGGGATGCGAAACGGCTGGCAACGTACACGATGGCGCTGAAAGATATCCCGGAGGATGTACTAATGAAAGCCTGCAGCTTGATCTTGTACTCAAAAAAATTTTTGCCGGCCGTGTGCGAAATTTTGGAGGCGTGCCGGGAACTGATCGGGGAAGTAAGCGGGAACCGGGTCAAAACGTGGGCGGAAGCATGGAAAGAGATCTGTGGTAAAATGGAATCCGTTTCTGTCTACGGGAAATTAGAGTGGAGCACGCCGGAAATCAAAATGGCGGTAGAGGCATACGGATGGCGAAATCTGTGCGCAGCCCCGGCGAAAGATTGGACGACGGTAGAGTCGCAGGTGCGGCGATATTACGAAAATGCATGCCAGCGAAACCTGCAGAAGAAAAATATTGATTATGTTCTCAAAAATATCCGCGGCGCGGAGCTGATCGGCCTGTTGCCCGGTGAAAAGAAAAAACTGACAGGAGGTAAAAAGAGTGAATAAAATTGTAATTCTGGGCCGGTTAACTAAGGATCCGGACGTGCGATATACACCGTCGCAGAAAGTTGTCTGTGCTATTACGTTGGCTGTTGACCGTCCGTTTTTAAACCAGCAGGGCCAGCGGGAAGCTGATTTTATTCCGGTGGTGCTGTGGGGCAAGGCCGCGGAATTGTGTGGGAACAGCTGCGCAAAAGGGCACCGTTTACTGGTGGAGGGGAGACTGCAGATCCGGAGTTACGACGGTAAGGATGGGCAGCGACACTGGATCAGCGAAGTCATTGCGTCCAGCATGGAATTTATTGAACGGAAGGCGGACGCGGCACGGGGGCAGCAGGCTCCGGCAGTGAACACTGCGCCGGCGGGCAACCGGCAGCCGGATGCTTGGGACGCTATGGGCACGCCAGAGCCGTATGATGAAGAAGTGCCGTTTTGAGGGAAAAGGAAGGTAAAAATGAGCCTGGAATGCTATACGCAAAAATTCCCGGTCGCACGCAAAGAACACAAATGTGAGTTTTGCCGCAAGAAAATAGCGGTTGGCGAAAAATACAGTTGCTTTTCAGGAAAATTTGACGGGGAATTTTTTAACAGAAAAACATGTCTGCCGTGCGATAAGATGATAAACGAATATTGCGCAGAAGTAGATGACGAATTTCATTACGAAGAAATAACAGATTACTTAAAAGACAAATATTGTTGGGAATGTGAATGGTTGGAAGATTGCGAAGATACGCCGGAATCTTGCCAGATCATAAGAGAAAAATACAGTTAAAAAAGGGAATGTGAGGATCTAAACATGGAAAATATTGTGATGATACCGGTTAATAAAATCTGGCAACATCCGGATAATCCGCGAAAAGACCTGGGAGATTTGTCAGAGTTGACGGCCAGCATCCGGGAAAACGGAATATATCAAAACCTGACTGTCGTCCCGGCGATAGGTGAAATTACCGGGAAGTGGGACGGTGAATCATACCGGGTAATCATTGGGCACCGTCGCCTGGCGGCAGCGAGGGCTGCAGGATTAGAGAAAGTGCCGTGTGCCGTTGTTGACATGCCCATACAAAAGCAGATTGAAACCATGATTCTGGAAAACATGCAGCGGGCGGACTTGACAATATATGAACAGGTCAAGGGGTTCCAGCAGCTGCTCGATCTGGGCGATAGCATTGAAGGCATTGCCCGGAAAACCGGTTTTTCCGAAAAGACTATAAGGCGTCGCACGGAAATCGGTCGGCTGGATCCGGAAAAACTGGAACGGATTATGAAGGGCCGAGGTAAACAGCTTACACTCGAAGATTTTGACAAGCTGGCGGCTATCAAAAATCTGGAAACCAGAAATAAACTACTGGAGGAAATTGGTACAAATAATTTTAATTACGTGGTCGCGGCAGCGAAGTCGGCAGAAAAAACAAAAGAAATGACGCCGGAAGTGCTGGCGTGGATCGACGGCCTTCCGGGTAAAAAGAAAAAAGTAACAGAATCGGAAGCCTGGGGATATGATTTACTGACTCCGTACCCGGGCATAGAAATTAAACTATGGAAAACAACCAAAGAAAAAGCGGAAACTGCACTCGAAAAATTGCCGGAAGGAGAAACGCTGTATTACGCTATTACCGACGGCGGATATCTGAAATTATGCCAAATGAGAAAAGTCGCAAAGGTGAAAAAGAAAAGCGCTGCGGAAATTAAAAGAGAAAAGGAAATGAGCGCAGCGTGGGACTATCTGATAGAGCAGAGTAGGCTGTCGTATGAGCTAAGAAAAAAATTTATAACAGAATTCGAAGTCACGAAATCGAATTATGACAAGGTTATAGAGGGTGCACTGATTGCAGCGATTAATAGCGAATTAGGTTATGGTACTGCTGATAGAGACAAACTTGAAGAGCTGCTGGAAGTAAACGGTGAAAAATTCCAAGGGGCTACGGCGGACACAATTGCGGTTGGAGCTATCAAAAATTTAGATTTTGGAAAGCATGAGACTGTAAAAAGATTGCCGGAAATCATATGGGCATTGTTTGATGATTGCCCGGGGTTAATTTGCCACCGTGACGCGTGGCAAGAAGGGTGGCCAAAATATGACGAAGACAACACTTCTGTTATGGCGCTGTATAAATGGCTGGAAGGCTTAGGCTATCAGATCAGTGAAGTGGAGCGCGGACTGATCCAGGGGACGGATGTTAATTATCATTTAGGCGACGCGGAGGTTTGAAAATGAAAATTGTTTATTTGTCACATCCTTATACCGGAAACGAATCTATCAATAAAGGCGACGCCAGGGAAATGTGCGCGGAGCTAAAAGAAGAGCATCCTGATTGGTGCATTGTGAATCCGCTTGACAATTTCGGCTGGGCGGATTGTGCAAAACTGAGCTATGAAAATATCCTTGAAATGTGCGTAACGCTGCTGGGGTGCTGCGATGCCATATATATGTGCTGCGGCTGGGAAAAGAGCAGAGGCTGCAGAGAAGAAAAGGAAGCGGCTGAAAAGTGGATGCTGGAAGTGATAGAAGAATGAAAGCACATATCCTTGCCCGGTTGCTGCTGATACTGACGGCGGCCTTTTGGGTGATAGTAGCATATATTATTTATTTATTATTCTGGTGATGCAAAATGAACAAGACCCAGCTGCTGGTAAAACTTAATAAATATATTGAGTGCCGCGACCGCATCAAAAACAATTCTGAAGAGATTGAGCGGTTGCGCAGCTGTATGATCCGTGTATCGGCCGCGTACAAGGACGCGCCGGGGTGGGATCGGAAAAACTCTGATCAGGCTGTGATATTGACAGAGATAGATAAACTAACACGGCATATCAAGGCGGATTCCGGGAGGTTGGAAACAGAACGGCAGCGGGTGGAAGCACTGATCTGCAGACTGGAAAACAAAGATGAGCGTGATGTATTACGGATGATATATATTACGGGATGCGAACCGAAAGAAGTAAGCTTTAGGTTAGCACTCAGTCTGTCACAAGTGTACCGAATCCGCGCCAGAGCTGCGCGGAAGCTGCTTAAAAAAGATGCGAACAAATGCGAATAATAATGTGATATTATGGTATTGGCAGTAAATGCCATAGAGATTCTTACTTTCCTTCTTAAAAAAGCACCAGCCGAAAGGCCGGTGCTTTTTTGATGG
>Ga0326511_10000576_pt1 | contig 32175 bp, 37 predicted proteins | sample 0_2496_0518_D_FD_203701 | JGI IMG/M metagenome (GOLD analysis project Ga0326511, IMG submission 203701) | Bovine rumen microbial communities from UC Davis, California, United States - 0_2496_0518 | ecosystem: Host-associated > Mammals > Digestive system > Stomach > Rumen | place: USA...
CATGCATGGATAATGTGACGGTCTTCTGGAAGAGATATCTCTCATCAAGGGATGTCTCCTCGCTGAACCTTATGTCGAAGCCGTTAAGCCTCAACGGAAGTTCTGTTATATTCTCACAATATGCCTCACCGTTGTCGATGTAGACATTCTTCACATGGTCCTCACTGACAAGGTATATAACCCTTTTGAGTTTATCATATGTGTATTTGCAGTTGCTTGGTTTATAATCAGTTACCATGATTTTATTGTTTTCGATAATTATATATTATGTGCTGACCAACTGGTAGGTATTCCGCTTCCACCTCTTGGCCAACTACTCATTGATGATGGTTTATAGAAGTCCCCTCTGTATGACACGTTTCTTAACCAGTCTAATGTGCACATATCTGCGGAAATATCAGTAGCCAGACACTTTATGTAAATAAGACTTGTACAATTCCTGAACATCTGTGTATATGAGCCTCTCAAAAGAGTTGGTGCTGGTAAGTCTGGTCCTTCCATAAGACTTGCACAACCATCGAACATCTGATAATAGCAATTACTTGCCAATGTCGTTGATGGTAGTTCTGGTGCCGTTGACAATAATGTGCAACCAGCGAACATACCGCCATAACAAGTTGGAGCCAATGTGGTAGCTGGCAGTGCTGGAGGAATAACCAACTTATTGCAACCCCTGAACATATCGCTGTAGCAGCCATATGTCAATGCAGTGACAGGCAGTATAAGATTTTCAGCACCCAATACAGTACTGGCACTGGCAAACAAACTGTTGAAATTATCTTCACTTCCGCTTGGGAACTGAGTCTGATTCATGAAATTATCCCCATAAATCAATGACATGATGTTTCCATAGACATAGAACGATGCCGTTGAGGCGCCAAATGTACCAAATCCTACCACTGGGCCATTGCAGGCTCCTCCATAAGAAGAGTTAGTGCCCTTGAATATTATCTTATCTCCAGCACTTACATTAAATGAAGTTCCAGCCGTTGATGAAGTTATCTCTGTCCATATGGTACCGTTGTCTCTTGAATAACTGATTGTCTTACTTTCACAGTCTGCATTTGATTTCCAGACGATAGTTCCACTTGACACAATTTCGAATGTAAGATATTGCGAAGTATAGCCACTAGGAGGTATCGGTGTTTCTGATGCACATTCTGAATAAGTGTCATGCATTCCAGTTACATATCCAAGTCTCGTCTCAAGTGGTGAAACGTCAGCCCACGTGTTTCCATTATCACGTGAGACCTGTTTTTTCTGTATCATATATTTGTAATACATATACAATTTTATTAACTTGTTTTATTGAAATGCAAGTAATTTAACTTGCATTTTGTACTGTCCAGTTATTTGGGATACCGTTATTTCCTCTTTCCCAACTTTCCATGGAACTGTTTTTGATGAATAATCCAGAACTTGCCACATTTTCGACCCAGCCGTTTACACAGGCAAATCCAGAAATATCAATAGCCATACACTTTATATGGCTAAGGTTTGCACAGTCTTTGAACATGTATTGATAGCCATATGTAGGAATTGATGTTGCAGGTAAATCAGGTGCCGTTGTAAGACTTGTACATCCAGAGAACATAGCCATGTAACAACTATCATACAATGTAGTTGCTGGCAGTTCAGGTGCAATTGTCAGACTTGTACACCCCTTAAACATGCTTTTATAGCAATTATGCTTCAATGCAGTTGATGCGAGCGTCGGTGCAAGTGTCAGACTGGCACAACCCTCGAACATGGATTGATAGCAACCCAATAAATCAGTATCAGATATGACGTTTGCCATTTCAGTTGCTGGAAGTGCTGGAGCCGTTGTGAGACTTGTGCAACCAGCGAACATGTAACAATAGCATCCTGCTGTTAACGTTGTCGCTGGTAACTCTGGTGCTGTTGTGAGGCTTGTACATCCAGAGAACATTGACTTATAGCATAATGTCGCCAATGTTGTTGCGGACAGAACTGGTGCTGCCTGAAGACTTGTACATCCTTCAAACATTCTTCTATAACAATTATCTGTCAGTGTTTGTGTCGTTAACTCAGGTGCTGTTCTTAGATTTGTACACCCTAAGAACATGTACTCACAGTAACCGCCTATTCTTTCAGGTGGTGTTGTAAGACTTGCACAATGATAAAACATCTGATAATTAAATGATGTGGTGGGCATTACAAGATTCTCTGCACTGACTATGTTGGTGTTGGCGAAAAGTCTGTCAAAAGATTTATATTCATCCATATGATTGATGAAATCAGACTCATAATAAAGTGACATGGCATTTCCATAAGCGTTGAATGATGCTGTACTGCCGCTTAATCTCAATGCATTGTCAGTACCCATATTTGTACTTACTATATGATACCTGAAATATATCTTTTCTCCAGCATTCACATGTATTTTTCCCTCATTTTCTAAGAGATGCCAATCTCTTCCATTTTTCGACCAAATCAGATTTTTCATTAAACCAACGATATTAGCATTCCATGTTGTTTGAATATAACCGCTGCTTAAAATGTCAAGTGTGAATAATTGTGCTTCATATGCATTTGTACATTCATATATATCAATATCAGACCATCTGTATATTGGTTCTATATATCCACAATCCTCAGAGTTATATTCAATAACCGTGCTTCCTGACACACCTGTGTTCTCCCATGTGGTTCCACCGTCATAGGATACCTGATTCCATGTATCAAGCATCTTGGTATAGCCGTTGCAGTATGGTGTTCCTGATACAGTCCTGTACTGAGGCTCCACATATCCACAATCAACAGAGTTATACTCAATCGGTGTTCCTGGCCTGTAGTTTCCAGTATCGCTCCATGTGACACCGAAGTCATCAGACCTCTGTTCCTTCTCCTTCTGACACTTCGTGGTGCCAGAACACATATAATCACCTGTGACCTCCACCCACTGGTATATGGTATTGTCCACAGAGTTACAGTTGGGGTCATCCTCCATCTTCAGTATCTTCTGCATGGTTCCATTGCCATCCACCGAGTACTCAACAGGGTATGAAGGGTGAAACGGTTGGTTTCCCCTTTTCTCATATTTCTGATATAGTAGGTAAGAATTACTCATTATTTATTGTTTATATAAACATATGGAAGGGCATAAAAAAATTGGGAACACCCTTATAAGCGTTCCCAATTCCTATTGTTAGAAAAGTATCGTTTCAATTACTGACCCCTAACGACTGCGATAGCTGCATCTGAAAGAACAAGTGCACTTTCAGTAACATTTGCAGAGAGGGTAACTGAGATACCGTTGGTATCACCACCACCAGAAAGGGTAGCAGCGGAAGCCTCAAGACCAGTCAGACGACCGAGTGCAAGATACTCACCGTCAGCAGTTGCAACGACAGCGAAGTAACGGCCCAGAGAAAGGGCATCAAGAGCCTCGCTCATGCACTCGTCATACTTACCAGAGATGTTGAAGGTAAGGGTATGTGTGCGATACTTGTTACCGTTATCCTCCACAACAAGCTCATCAGTGAAAGTCACCGAGTTCTTTGCTGGTTCAATGTGGTAGAAAGAAGCATCGTTTGCCAGAGTAATGGCAGTCACTTGCTGACAGTTACCAGATGTGTTGCCAGTTGCAGATGAAGTCACATCAACGAAGTTAGCAAGATAGATATCCTTAACCTCAGGAAGGCTGTAACCACAAGAACTGGTGCGAAGCAAATCTCTATTTAATACACAATTCATAATTATATCTTCTTTTTAATTCTTTATTTTCCATTATGGGGTGGGTGCCCGTTTTGACACCCACCATGAATCAGGGGATTATATATTGTTATGGTTTATGCTCCCTCTGAATAAGCGAACAACTCAGGAACGATTACACCGACTGCGATGTTGCTGATTGCGATAACACGGAATGCGTTGTCACCAGTGGTCTCCCTCATGTCGATGAGCTTGTACTCAAGATGACTGTCATAAGTGTCATAACCCAGAACAAGGTTCCTTGCTGGACCGAAGAGGATGAAGTTTCTGCTCTGCATGGTTGGAACAACCTCGAAGCCCATCACGAAGATGCGGCCATTCTCCCTTGCATAGTTGGCGAACACAGCGGTAGTGCTGTTCGGGCAACACTGTTTGCCAAGAGCAACCTCTAAGAGACGAACATCGTTATGGTTCATGAAAATCTTGAAGCCTTCGGTATCAACCTCAGCGTTGCCAGCGACCTCAAGACCCTTCATTACAACGGCCTCAACCTGAGCGATGATATTGTCAACAGTAAGGTTAGCGCCTGAAACGCTTGCAGCGTCGCTTTCCTTGATAATCTTCTCAACACCGTCAGTGGCCTTGATGTAAGGCTTGGTTGCGCCAGTGTAGTCTTCATCACCCTTCCAGAAAATCTCCTGATATTCTGCACTCATCTTCTTGCGAAGCTTGTCGAAATACCACTCAGCGAAAGTCTGAGGAATTCCACCACGGAGACTGATTTCGGTCTGGTCTACCAAGAAGGTGTTCCAGAATGTGTCATAACAGTTTTCCTGATTGACCTTGATAGCTGCTGGCTCGATGAAAGCCTCAGCCAGAGATGCCTCACCAGCAGGAGTGAAAGGACAGGTGTAAAGCTGCCACACATCACCAATCTCACCAGTATACATCTTCATCTTGCCCTTGACACCGTCCATGAAGGTAATACCATACTGCCTCAAATCGATGTCATATATGTCTTGTGCAAAGATGTCCTGAGCCTCCTTACCACAGTAGGTAAGACCCTTTAAATCAATGAAATTTGCAATTGCCATAGTTTTATTAATTATTTTGAAATATTATTTTACTTTTTGTGTTATTTTTCTTTATAAACATATGTGTCGTTTTTTTCCTATTACATGGCTCCCCTTATCTTGTCACGCCATGCCTGATATGCTGGATTCTTGACCCCGTCAGCGACTGCTCCACCGTTTCCAGAGTTGGTATTGATGGGCTTTGCGGACGGCTGCTTGCTTATCTCCCCAATCTTATTGACAAGTGCCTCGTTATTCTTCTTCAGTTCCTCAATCTCTGCCCTAAGGTTCTGTACAACCTCCTCCAATGGATTTGGCTGTGACTCAGGCTTCGTTTCAGGCTCTGTAACGGGCTCCTGTTCGGGTTCTGGAGTGTCTTTAACCTCTTCCTCTTTCGGCTCCTCTGGTGCAATTTCAGTCGGTTTTTCGACCTCTTTTGCAGTATCTGCAACATCTTTCACGTCACCACCGTTGATAAGTGCCAGAATCTTGTCGATTATGCCCTTGCTGTCCTTCTGAGGTGCTGGTGCTGGCTCTGGTGTAGGTTCTTGGGCTGGTTCTGCTGTAGGTGCTGGCTCATCAGCATTGAATTTGAGTTCATTCGCCTCAAGGATTGCCTCGACAGAGAAGCCCTTAAGCTCACCTGACTTGACCCTTTCCCATACATCAACGTCGTTCACCTTGAATGCTGCGAACCATGTGCCGATTGGTAAGTCAGGATTAAGACCCAATGCAACCGACTTGTCCTTCTCCATGTCTGCCTTCAGCCAACTCTCAACGAGCACAACATTGTCAGCGACCTCGTCATGCTGCAAGGTGACACTGTCCTGCCTCTTGAACTTGAGATAGTTCTGAGACATCTTCTCGATACTTTCCTTTGAGAAGGTGATTGTGTATTCACCCGACTGGTCATTCCTGTATATCTCCTTGTCTGGAACAAGCACTGCACCATATGCAAGGTGCTTCTCATTGCTGGAAAGATAAACCATATCCTCCTTGTCCTCCTTCATGGCGACAAAGAGCTCTTCTATTGCTGGCTCTGTCACGAAAGACACTGCCAGAACGTCGGAATTAAGACCGACACTATACTTTTTTAACTTTTTCTTGCTCATAGCGAAATATTCTTTAAATAAACATATTTGTTTCACGAAAACAGTTACCACAGGGTGTATGACACTCCAATTCCTACAAATAAGTCCGTTTTCCGTGTTGTCAAACCATAGCCATATCCACCTTGTGCCGATATATGCCATTTCCTTGCCTTCTGACGCTTTGTAATCGTGTTTGTGATGATTTCCTTGTATTTGGTGTTATATCCTCTCAGAACGAAGGAAATTGAATCCAGTTTTGGATATTCCTCATCCTCATAGCTCCTGCCTGTTAAAGAAGCTGTGTACAATAGAGTATCTTTCCCCATTTGGAGTGTATCTGAATACTCTTTTTTTTTAACGAATATCATTCGAGGTATCATTATGTCACTGTCCTTGTCATGGAAGTACAGTGTGTCCCTCTTCGTTATCGATTCATAGATAACCTGTGGCACACTGTCAGTCTTCTGTACCTCAAAATATATGGTATCACTCTTCATGACAGTGTCCGTCTTGATTGTTTCCGTTGTATGAGCATCCTTGTAGATTTGATAAAGCTTCGGTGCAGAGAAACCTATCACCCATACCGTTGCCAATGCCAATATTATTCCTGTTATAATTTCCAATAAGTTCTTTTTCATAGTTGTTAGATTAAAAATGGGCTGATTTTCACCAATCAGCCCTTATTACAGTCCTATTCGATTTGGTAGCTGCCCGAATGCCTAAACTGTGTAGTTTCTCGTTATATCAATCGTTATATCGTTTGAACCCTTCTGTTGCAGCCTCTTGAACAGGGCTTCATATGTGTTTCTGCTGTCCGTCAACCGTCCGACGATGGTGTTCTTGCCAACCAACAGGCACCCTTCTGTGTCCTTTGCACTGTTTCCTGAGTGAATTCTAATTCCTGAATATGCTGGGACGTTGGTTATCAGGGGCATAACACGCTTATATTTGGGAGAATAGTTGAGAATGACCTTGTATATACCCACTGGTATCGCTGTCTCTCCCTTTATCTTCATTTTTCTCAGTTCTTCCTCGCTCATGGCTGAGTTAAGTCCCCTATCTGTGTCCTCAAGCGTGTCACAAAAGTATTTTCCGTTGATGTACAGTTTTCCTATACAATATGTTGGTCTATTCGCTATCCTTTTCAGTGTCAGTCTCATTTTCTTTCAAGTAGTAGTAGTTAGTTAAAGAGTCTCCACCCCAAATTACCTTTCCATAACATGTATTTTCGCTCCAAAATGAGTAACCCTCAGGGGCATGGTAGGTGTATACCCCCTGATAATCAGAGGGTTTCTTCATCTTCTGTAGTTCCGTCTCTGTCAGTATCATAATCTTCCTCTCTGTAATTCATATGCTTTATTACCTTATACTTATAGGTATAATCAATTCCTATTAAGGCACCAGCGAATGTGAATACCTCACCAACTGCCGCCAGCACCGATGCATCAATTATACCCATTGGCGCCACGAAAAATGATGCCCATAATAATAATACCCCAACGATAACGAGGCATACTCCCAACCAAAGTTGAATGGTCATCTTCTGATGCAAACTCAGTGGTTTTATCTTTCTTTTTTCCATTTCCTTTCTTTAATTAAACATATGTGGGTAATTATTAAAAAGGGGAATAACTTGTGCTTTTCCACATGTTAAAACCCCTTTTTGATGTTAATTATTGATATAATACAAGTTAACTCAATCCTGCAAGTGTCTGGACACGTTTCACCTCATCCGTTTTGTTTATAATGTCCACCACCTGAACAACCGAGGGACGTTCAGCATATCTTTCCATCGTGTCAATCAGCCTGCTGTTGAGCTCTATGTCGGTCCTGAGTGTCGGCAATTCACCACCGTCTGCAAACATTCTCTTCATGCCTGAAATGCTCTTCTTTGGCTTGCTTGAATAGAACTCAATCATGTCAGACAGGTCTAACTTCTTCTTCTTTGAGTTGATGTAGTAGAGAAGGTCACTGTTCTGTGCGGTTGTGCGTCTGTTGGTGACAAATTCTCCACCTTCCACTTCGGCATGTCCACCAAGGACCTTGATACCGCCTTGTGCATGGCTTCTTCCCTGAAGGAGACCACCGTCAGCATACTTCCTTGGTTTGTTTGCAATAATTGCTGCCATCTGTGCTGCTCCCATTGCCGTTGCTGCTGCAATCATTGGAACTGCTGGAATGGGCCACTTGTTTATTGCTGCTGATGATATTGCAAGGGCTGTATTGATTGCTGCTGTGAGTTTGCTCTGGTTCCACTTCCTAATCTCATTGTCATACTCCAGCTTCTCTCTCTTCTTTTCGAGTTTCTCCCTCTCCTTCTCCATCTGCTTTTCCTGAGCAAGGGATTCCCTCTGTGCTTGCATCTGGGCATTAAGCTGGTCAATTAGGTGTTGTCTTCTGTCACCTCTTGCGGTTGCAAGTTCATCCTCGATTGAATCGACGTCATCCTTGTACTTTTCGGTGAGCTCCCTCTGCTTGTCGAGTTGCTTTTCAAGCTCATCCGTCTGTTTCTCAATGGCTTCAAGCTGCTTCTCGAATGCTGCCTGATTGATTTCACCTATGGACTGGATGACAGACGTTGCGGCCTGACCGATGATTTGTATCATCTCATTGATTTCCCTCTTTCGTCTTTCCTTTGCTTCTTTGAGTTTTTCTTCGGTTTGCTTGTCAATCTCATCTATCCCGTTTAAGACTCCTGACAGGTTTGCGAGTATTCTGTTCTTGTCCTCCTCCGTGATAAGTCCGTTTCTGAAATCATCATTGACTTGGTCTATGTCGGTCTGGACATACTGTCTCATGAGGGTTGTGGCCTGGGTTATCTCTCCGATGCTTTTCTTGAGACCTTTCAAGTCCGTGAAACCCCATTTATTCGTCGTCGGCAGATTGGACATATCATTCTGCATCTTCTGCATATACTCATCATAGTCTCTAAAACGCTGGGTAAACAGTTTGTCCTCCGAAGCTGCGATGTCCTTGTTTGTATCAATCTCTATCTTCTTCCTTCTCTCTGCATACTGGTCTATTATGCTGTTAAGTTGGTCATACATGGCATCGAGTCTTCTCACATAGGCTATACCCTCCTTTTCCATTTCGGTGTATGTATCCCTGTTTTCCTCCATCAGGTCCCTGTAATATTCCTGTGCGCTTCCGTTGTCAAGATTCCTCGTCTGTTCATCCAGTTTCCTCAACTCATCGAACTGTGTAAGCGTGTCGTTGATTTTCTTCTGGATGTCATCTTCAGCCACTCTCTCTTCCTCTGTAAGGGCACGTTTCTGCAAATCCCCACGTTGTTTGTAGAAATCCTGCTCCTCTTTGAGCATCTTTTTGTATTGACCACGGGTAATCTCTGTCCTATATTGTAGTGATGATGCAAGTGTCTTTCCATAAACCTCAGCCTTATTCTCATCTTCCTTGCTCCACTTAAGAATATCAAGCTGACCGCCATATTCTTTCGTTAGCTGTATGAGTTCCGAGAACACCTTATCATATGCTTCCCTTAGTTTTTCTGGGTCATTCTTCAATTCAAAGATACCTATCTCATTATCATCCTTGTAATAATCAAGAATCCTCTTCTTAAGGTTTTCGTTTTCCAAAATTACTGCTGCGAATGCATCTTCTGCCTCTTTTTTCAATCCCTTTTTAAGGACAGAATCATCACCTTCAACCATGAAGTTGAATATGTTGGTTTTTTTAGCCTCAGCAGACTCGATTGCAAGATATTCTTTTACTGTATAACCAAGTTTATTCAGTTTTTCTTGGAACTTGTCCATCGTTCCGACTGGCTTATTGAAGGTAACGTTCATTCTCCTGCCGAGTTTGTCAAGACTTGTGTCAATCTTGTCAATTTCACTCTGTACCTTTTTTGCAGTGGTTTCGTCAATAATACCTTGTGTGTCCTGATTGTATTTACCAAGAATCTCCTTTCTCGCCTTCTGATAATTCTCTGCAAGCAGCTTTTCCTGTTCCTCACGTTTCTGACCGTTCTTCCTGATTTTTTCAAGCTCCCTTCTGTTGTTCTCATCAAGTTGAGCCAGTTCCTTGTGGAGACCTTCCCTCATGAGTTTCAGCCTTAGGTCATTGATGTTCTGTTCTGCCTGTCTTACAGCGTCCTCAACCTTCTTTCCATTTGACTTAGTGGTTTTTTCCCTATCGATTCCAAGACCTTTCTGTAGTTCTGCAATCTTTGGATTTATATCACTAAGACGTTTATCAAGTTCCAATACATCTTTATTGTATCCAGCCAAAATAGAAGCAGACCTTGCATCATATCCATTCTCCATGAGCATGTTGAAAGACCTTTTAAATGCCTCCATTCTTAATGCAGCAATAGCAGCAGCATCACCTTGTAATCTCAGTAATTCTATTATTTTGCCACCATTTTTTACAAGCATGGTTTGTGCATCATTTACACCCTTGATATTTATTCCAAGTTTCTTAAATTCAGCACTGGCCTCCTTTAAAATGGATGTTTTTCTCATTTCATCGTTAGTCTGCTGATATTCTGTTCTCAGATAACTCAATCTGCTTGCTGTATTGTTAAATTGGGCCGCTGCATCAACATATGCGTTTCTTTGGTCATCAATAGCCTTTTTAGCCTTTGCAGCTTCAGCCTCTGCTTCCTCTATTACCCTGTTCGCTTCATCTTGTTTTCTTTTCAGTAAATCTATTGCTTCCGTTATTGCAATAATGGCTGCTGCCACTCCTAATCCACCAATCAGTTTGAGTCCACCTGCAAGTAGTTTAACTTTCGTTGAAGCTGCTGCTGCTGATTTTTCTACCTTTAATAAATTTGCTGCGAATGTATCAACCATACTGTTGACCTTTGATAACCATCCCATCAATCCTTCACCAGAATTAATCTGATTCTGAATGGTTTGCAGACCTTGTAGAATGTTTTGTAAAGCAACGAGTTTCTGTATTGATTTCTCTATTTCAGAGTCATCAATACCCAACAATGCACTTATACCCTGACCAACACTTGCAATTGCTGTAATAGACTGCATGGTGTCAAGCATTGCATCCAACGGCTTACCAGCATCTGCGATAGCCGATTCAAGCTGTTTAACAACTGGCACAAGGCTTTTAAATCTTTCTGCCTCATCTTCTGTAATGATTCCCTTGTCCTGCTTATATTGCAGTGTCTGCATTTCTGTCTTTAATTCCCTCAGGGCTTTCTTTGCCGTCTCAAATTCCTGCGTTATGCCACCTATTTCGATACTGAACTTCTTCATTCCATCATAGGCACCTTCTGCATAGTTTCCGACATTTCTTCCGAACTGTCCATAGCCCTGCTCAATCTCCTTTAATTTGGTATTAAGCTCATTTGCTTCCTGCTGGAGTTGCCTGAACTTGTCACTCTCCACGTCAAGCGTCTGCATTGCGGTCTTGATGTCCTTCAACTGGGCTTTCATGCCCATCATGGTGCTCGTGTTGTTAATGCCGCTCTTCAGGTTATCCTGTGCTGCAAGTGACTTTGCAATCTGCTGATACTCCTTCAGTTCCTCCTTTGCATGCAATAGCTCCTGATATTCAGCCTTCTCCGATGCTGCCACCTTCTGATGCAATTCCTCAATCTGCTGCAACATCTTTGCCTCTTCGTCGAGAGCCTTTGCATTGCCACCTCCAGATGCTGATATATTGATGTTCTTGCTTTTCAGGGCGTCAATTTTCTTCTCCAAGGCGTCAAGTTGCTTGTTAAGGCTGTCAACGGCATTCAATGATTCCTGTATACCGTTAATTTCGATAATAAATGTCTTCTTTCCGTCTGCCATTTTAGTCTACTTTCTTTATCATTTTTATTTTTGTAGCATTATAACCAGTGCAATCATAACCAATAATCTCTGCAACAATGTACAAATCCTCGTCGAAATGTACCATTGCACCGTTCTTCAGGTCGTTGTATTCCTGTGGGTTTAGATATGCCTCCACTTCCACATAGTTGGATGACAGGTATGCCTGTGTGTTGAAATATCTCAGAAGGCTCTTCTCAGTGGTCTTGTATGATAGGTTTGTGCCGTCGCTCCACTGGTTTTCTGGAAGGAATATCTGTATCCTCTCCGCTGGCTTTGAATCAAGCCATACATATGCCGTTGTATAGTTCGGACGGAACCAGAACCTCTGAGTCAGTGAGTAACCGTCATGCTTCATGGACTCATCATAGTCATAACCGTCAATCATATATGTAAACTTGGACAGCACTGGCATCCTGATATTAAGTTCGGAACCTGTCTCAGTGTCGTTCTGGTCAGCCTCCTTCCAGTTGAAATTGTCATACCATGTGTAACTGAACGGTATCGATATGTCGGATGTCTCTGTCACATATGTATCGTCATTGAGTTCTATGATGCTGTAGCCCCTGTCTGCATAATCCTTCCAGTCTGGCTGGTTGAGCATGGACTTCGGCTGTACCGACCTCTCAAATCCCCATTCATCCTCATTAATCTTGTATTGGACTGACATTGACTTTGGGTATTCTATCTTTCCGCTCTCCGCCTCTGCCGAATTAACCCTGTCATCAAGGTCCACTGCATATGTGCTGTGTTTCGACTGGTTTCTTACAACATCTATCCATACATTGTTTCCATCCTGTCTTATCTGTAGATTGAATGCCTTCTGCACACCGTCTATGAATGAAGATATTGTCGTTTCCTTATTCAGGAAGTTCGTCACCCTCAGGTCATAGTCAAACTGTGACGGTGATGTGTAGTTGTAACCCTGATACCTCAGGAATGCCATAGAATTTGGCGATGCAGCCTCTATTTTTAGCTGTATTGTGTTATTTGTCGAGTAGTTGACAGATGTACCAGCCGTGTTATTATAAGCCCTCTGAATGGCAAATAACTCAAGTATGTCGTTCTTATTGAGCCATACCATGCATGACAATGTTCCGTCCATTCCATTCTGGTTGGCGTTAATGGTCATCTGAGGGGCATTTGGCCAACTGTTGTAGCCATAATCACTGTTCTGGTATACAATGTTGCCTTCCTCCGATACCATCTTCCTGTAACCTACCGTCTCAGATGTATTCTTGTATCCACAGTTGTAGAAGGAAAAGTTTTCTATCGCTGAAGACTTGGACCATGAGTATCCGTTCTTCATTACACTTCCAGTACCACCGAGGAATGAAGAGAAGCCACAGATGAAATTATCTGCCACGGCCTGGTCAAATCCCATTATCTCACCGTCCATAGGCACATATCCATAAAAAGTGCTGGAATAGTTTCTCGCTGTCGTTTGTGCCGCTCCCCTTACACGTCTTCCACCGAAATGTACACCTTCAGATGTTCCTCCAGTTCCAGTGCTCGTTCCACCTTCCGATGACGAAGATGATGATGAATTGGATGTTCTTATACCACTGTAAATGCTGTTATATCTGGATGATGACGTGACTGTGAGGTTGTTTGTGTTTGTTGGCCTTATGGATGCATATGGGTCCTCATGTGGGAAACATGTCTCCCAGTTCCTGATATTCGACTGTCCGTTGTAGTTTGTGGCCTGTGTCGGGTTTCCGTTGATATATTCCCTGTTGTGTTTTCCCTTTATGAGTTCACAGTTGTCCTCATAGTTCCTCACCAGTTGTATCTCTATAGGTGTGGTCTCAAGGAATGACGGTGTTATGGTGACGTTCTTCTGCTCTATGTTGTTTCCAGAACCTCCGTTTGTAATCATGTTCTGCATGACCGTGAGGTTACCAGCAGTGGAAAGTCTGGAAGACACCTGCAAATCTATCTTGTAAAAACCGTCAGCAGGAATGACGATGCATTTTTCATTGGGGTCATACATGTATGTGTCATTCACGGATGATGAACCGTTCTTCAACAGGTCATATATCCTTATATTCTCCCAGTTCCATGCCTCAAGCGTCCTGTCTGCCACACCTGCTGAACCACCGAAATGCCCCCTTGGATTATCCACATAGAAATATGGGAATTCCAGTTCCTGCTCATATCCGTTCCCACTGGTTGTGAGGGTTGCGGACAACTGTACCTTCCCCAGCCTTGGGTTTGCGAGGTTATATGTTGGCGCCTGCTCTGATGCAAGGTTTGCGGACATGAACACATCACTCAGCATAGGGTCTGTAAGGGCATCCCCATACACTGTGTAGCCCTTCCACTCGAAAGCCTTCTTAACCGTCTCAACCATGTTCAGACTGGGATAAAAGCTCTCAATCCACCACTTGTTATATCTGTCGATATCGAATTTCGATGTATATGTGTTTGCCACCTCATCACTTGACACTGGGTCCTTCTGGAATGCTCCATAGCATACAAGCGGAAATGTCACAGTGCTTGATGTGTCGGCATTCGTCTGGTTGATTGTGACAGCACCGTCGAAAGGAACATACCATGGGATATCGGTAAGTTTTGCATCACCGAATATATCGTCTATGTTGTTCATCTTGACCTGAACGAGGTTTACATTGTATTTCTTGTCAGCATATCCGTTGACGATTAGGTTGCCATGGAATATCTCCTTACCGTCTGCATATACCTCTGCATTATACCTCACATGGAACTTATTCAGTTTTGAAAGATTGTTTGCATGGTTCAGTATCCTGTCGTTCTTTGGTGTTGACGGTATGTCGAAGGAGAAAGAGTAATCAGCCTGTGGTGAAGACAACTTCTCAGGGTTGAACAGCACATTGTTCATCCTTAGATTGATGCTTCTCTGGTTTTCCAGTTCCAGTTTCTCACCGTTTGCGAAAATTTCTATTAAATGTTCACGATAAATCATTTGTAAATATTTTTATAATTTAGATGATTGATGGTTCCATGCTGTACCTGTATTTGACAGTAGCCTCATACACATTGTTCTGGTTGACCTCATCGACTGATACAGACTCAAGTATGATTGCATATTTCTCACCGTTGATTGTGGTCCATACCTCAGGGCTTTGGATAAGGTCGTTGAATGTGTATTTCCCGTCGTTGTCGAACAGATGTGACTTAAGTGTGACCGAGTACTTCACATCATTGTCATATATCTTCTCCAGTTCGTTCTTATCATCATCATAATAGTCATAGATGTTCTTCTGGTATGTCGCTAATTCGAAATCCCTTGTCTCTGTCCTCTGTCCAGTGAAGTCAAAGAACGATATGCCTCCATAAGAGTTCCTCCAGCATATCCTCTGGCTGTATTCCGTTGCGTGTAACGGCTTAATCACATTGTACCTTACAAGTATACTGCCGAGTGTTACATCGATGTAGAAAGCACTTGAAAACTGCTCAGGAACGAGATTTATGGTATAGTCTATCAGGTTATTCGAGCCTGTGTCACTCCATGTGAGGTTCTGTGTGTAATAGGTGTTGTATGCGCTGTCCTTGTATTCCACCGTTATGTTCATGCCTCCTGAGTATCCCTTGTAGAAGGATATGGGTATCGAATGCTCATAGACATACAGCAGCATGTTGTTCTCGCTTTCCTTAGGTGTTCCTCTGAAGAAATTCTGTGCCACCTGCGTGTTGTTTATCAGGTATTTCGCTCCCTGATTCACCATATATCCAACTGAGATGTAGTTTCCTGATATTGTACCGAGTTGGGATATCACACCGTCCCTTCCAAGTCCGCCTATGCTCCTTATGTCAAAAGAATATGGGACTGCGCTCCCAATCTTTGCAAATGTGGTAAGCACTGGTGAGAGATTGAATGCACACTCACCGTTGTAGAAGTTCTTCTCAAGTGTTGTCACATATTGTCCGTCATTGTAGATATCCACATCTATCCTGCTCTTATACAATTGTGTATTTGTGCTTCCGTCCGTGTTTGAAACGGTCAGGTATGATGAACCGACATTCGTCTCGAAATAGTTGGAGAAACCGCCTGTGAACATCTCACCGATAATCTTGTTTGTGATTGTAACCATGTTTCCGTTTGCCTGTACATTCCAGTTGGATGATATCGTCGGACAGTTCCTCAGTGCCCTTGCCATGCTGTATGCGGTGTCATTTGCCGACGGCATCACAGTGAACAGTTTGTTGATGGCATTCGCTGGGTCTATGACATTGGTGATTGTCTCTGTTAGGAACGTTATCTTCCACTGTCCGTCGGTGGTCGTTACACCATACAGAGAATTTGTCACCGTCAATGTGACAGTGGCCTTGGTGCCTGTATTATCCTCCGTTATCTTCAATATATTCGGTATGTCAGTGAAACAGATTAGATTTGAAGGAAAATTCTGATTGTTATATGTTATGTTCATTCGTTGAAATATTTTGTTAAGTCACTTATTATCGCCTCGAAGAGGGTGTCGAACCATTTATCTATGTATGCATCAAGTTCTGGAATCATCTTCGTCAAATCCCCGTCATCTGTATATACCATGAAAGGTCTCGCCTTTATACCGTTGTTCCATATATTGTTAAGGACAGCCCACACAATCTGGTTTTGGCTCATATTGCCGAACCTGATGTTCTTTTTCCTGACCCATTCATTAAGGTTCTGGACGAACTGGTGGAATGTTCCGTTATAATTGCCAGTTCTCTTCCATCCCCTTGATATAAACTCCCAATAGGCATTGATTGAGAGGGCAACACCGTTCTCAGTGGTCGTTATCTCAATGCTTTTCTGCAAGTCCGACCCCTCAAGAGTGTTGCTGCCAGTGCGAGGATTGACACCATATCGCTGTATTCTGTCCTCCAGCATCTTCTTCATCTCATCTGCAAGTTCCTGCAATGCCTCTTTCAGTTCCATTTAGCACCTCCTTGACGGTTTCAGGGTTATTGGTTTAATATCAATATCACCAGTCTCGTCAACATCAATATCGATGTCAGCATCCTTCTCTGGTTCATATGGCTCGTCATTGAAGTTGTCCTCAAGCTCACAGAGATTAACTGGTGAAGGCATGGCTAAAACAAGGCTTAATTTAACTCCTGCTGCGTTATCTGATGTGTAGTGGGACAATGTAAGGATGCTGTAGTCATAGACGCTCAGAATGCCTCTAAACGCCTCGTTTGTATCAAGGTATGCAACTATGTCTGCTGCAATGGTATATGCATTGTTCTGTTTGTCCAGAATGTCCTCTGGAATATCCAATGGAAAGCCCAAGATATACAGGTTAAATTCAACTTTGAATATATTGGTGGTGATATTCAGTTGATGATATGATACATCGTCCAGATACACCTGATAGTACTCATCGTTGTTCTGGTGATTGTGGAGGTCATCTCCCTGATATTTGAATGTGTGTACACCTCTATGCCTCAATGCGGTGTCCCTGATGATATTTACAATGTCTTTTAACATAGTTTCCGTTAATTTATATAAACATATCATGAAATAAAAAAAAGGGGCTTGTTGCCCCTTTCAATTTTGCTACATACTCATCTTCCCTTTTGTAGCTTCCTCAGGTTCTCCTGATATTTGTCCTCCTTCTCGTCGGCTTCTCCCTTATCAATCATGTATGACAGGAATGTCAGGTAGTCAGTGAGATAGATTTGAGAGACTTTTCCAATTTTCTCAATTTTCTCATCTGCCATTTCGAAGAGAGTTTTGTAATTACCCCATTTTTCACAGAATCTTGTATATTCTGGCGAGTGAGGTTTATTTCTTCCTCTACCATCGAATATAATTGGGAAGGTGTCTCTGATAGTATGTAGCAGTTGATAAAAAAATTCATAATGGGAAGAACCTTTGTTATCGGTGCATTCTCGAACATCTTTATCCTATCCTCCAATATCTCGTTTTCGAATTTCGAATCAAAGATTTCATCTTCCTTGCGACATATGATTGCCAGTATTGCAGCAAAATTTGCGGCATCTGTCTTTACAACACTGTCAACGGCAACATATTCACCAGTCTTTAGCTTGTTCATGATGTTCACCTGATAGGTTACACCGTCCAGCTCAATCTTGTTTGTAGGCTCTCCTACCACTGGCTGTTCATTCATGAAGGACAGCTTGTCGAAGATTATCTCAAGGAACTCCACTGGAAGCTGATTAACCTCATCGATTGTCTTACCTGCAAGGATGTGAAGCATCTCCCTGATGTCTGGTTCCTTCTCCCTGCCCTTGTAGTAATTGTCGATGTCTTGGAATTGTTTCAAGGTTATATCGTCCCATGATGTTGGAATATTCCATGAACCCAAATTGATTTTATCCATATATTATCTTAATGTATTGTTATTATTCCTTATGAATGAAAGGTTATTTACTCCACTGAACTTGTAATCCTCCTTACATTGAAGGGCTATTCCAAGACTGGTCACAGTATCGTCATGAAATGGCTCCTGTGCTGCATAGGTTATATTGCCAGTCTTTGTCAGTTTATAGGTGAATGTGGACATTTCAGAATAGAGTAATTTATTCTCCTTCTCGAAGTGTAGTGCCTTGTTCGCCACACCTACAGCGATAAGACCTATGTAATCCTTCTTAGTGTCATTGGTTGTTGCGAATGTATGGAATGATGATTTCTTCCTCAGTTGCTTCTTGATTTCATTTGCCATGACCTCACCTATGCTGTTGCTCTCGATATATGTTGCCACAGGGTCTGCCTTGTTGATGATTGATGCAATCTGCGAATATTTGCTGTCCAGTGTACCGTCAATCTTGTATTGCTTGATTTCGTTGTGTGTGTTTACCAGTGTAACAATCGTGTTATCGTCTCCTACTGATGAAGGGTCAATACCAATCCAACACTTGTCATTTCTGTACTTGTCAATGTCGAAACACCGCTCATAATCAGGGAATACTGACAAAGCATCGGTCAAGAACTGGCATTCGAACTCACACTTCCAAGCCATTGGCGGGTATCCTTTCTTAAGTTCCTCAATCTCTTCTGGTTTGATAAGAGCGTCTTCATAGATTGTCCTCTTAATGTACACCATGTCTTCCCTTTCGCCAGACATTGCCTGCATGCACAGATTGTAAAAAAATCCGAATGTGGACTTGGGGGTTGAAATCATGATGATTTTATTGCAGTGCACTTTTGTCAATGGAAGGACGATATTGAAATAGAAACTCTGCCCGTCAATCTCTTCCCTGATGTATGCCGCCTCGTCGATGATTAGCTTCGTGCAGTTGCTACCACGGGCTGACTGTGCCGCCTCTCCTGAGAAGAACCTTAGCTTTGAACCTGTGATTGACTCGATGATGAGGTCAGATGAATTTGACTTTGAGACGAATGTCCTTGGAAGCATCTTCACTATGCTTGCATATATTCTTTTTGCAAGGGTGAACGTCGGTGTGAAGTAGATAATCTCCTGATTGGACTGGGAGAGCCACTGGATGCATAATAATGTCACCACAGTGGTCTTTCCCTGTTGTCGGCTCAGATTTGCCATCACATACTTATGCTCTTTGTCGTTTGCATAGTTGTAGATGATTTTCTGGCTCTCAGTCAGTTTTATCCCCTTCACATTAAGTTTCATCGTCCGTCATCAGATTGAAATCAATAGTTATATCACCGTCAACGTTCAGGTTCAGCGTCTTCTCGTCAGGCAGGAATATCTTTGATATGCTATCAAGTACCGACTTTGCAACCAATGGGTTGTTCATCTTTGTCGCCTCCTGATACTGGCTCATATACTGTGAGAAGAGGAGGTCCCTTAGGTCTTGAATCTTCTCAACCCTGTCCTCCCTCATAAGCTCCCAAGCGGCTGCTATGTAGTTCTGTATCTGCCTGTCCCCGATGTCCTTCTTCGGATTCAGGTTCTTATACTGTCTATCCCTGAACTTGTTGAATATCTCGCTTCTCAACGTCCCGTTCACTAAATCAACTTGGATTTCCTCAATTAACCGTTGAACCCTGTCATATTCGTCAAGCTGTTTTTGGCTTAGCCTTTTTCCCCTTTTTAGCGGTTGCAGGTGATTTTCCTTCAGTGCCATCGTTATTTTCCTCCTTTATTTGCTCCTCATGCTCCTGCATGATTATTTGGCTTTCAAGCATTGCTTCCTCAACAGTTGAAAAACCGCTATCCTGTGCATTTGCCAATTTTTCCTCTGCTTCCTTCTTTGCCTTGTCAACCTCATATCTCCTGAGTGCCCTTTCCAGTTCCTCCACTCGCTGGCGAAGACATGAGCCACAGGATGTATTGTTTACATGTTTCTCTAATACCCGATTATATACAGTTGTCAGTTCATGCGTCTCCACATAGTGTCCACGTCTCTTTATTTCGATGAATTTCCTTACCTTTTCAATATCTTCTTCTGTCCAAGTCATTTTATTTGAAATTAAAATATTATTAATCTATTTTTTCTGTCTTTCTCTTCTGGTCTATCTTAAGTCCGAGCCATAATATGAATGCAAAGCCTATTCCCACAAATAGCATTGTCCAGTCACCGAACAATAATGAAATAATTGTTGATGCCACCCATGATATGTGGAAACTTAAACACGCCCTACATTGGAAACCTTCGAATTGGAATAGTTTCCATTTTGCCAACCTTAGTTTTGTCTCAGTGAACACATAACCTAATGTATAGCCTATAAGCACTGATATAACCAGTAATATGAATTTAACTGCAAGCATAATCTATTCTATTTTGTCTTTTATTATATAGTTCTTTATATTTTTCTTCAGCCTCTTCATAGGTTCTGTAATAACCTATTGTAACTCTTTTCCCGTTTTCAGAAAACTTAAGTTGAAAAGGATGCGCCTTTTCTGGGTGTTTATAATTCTTAGATAGGTCAGCGATATCTGGTTTATAAGCCAATGTCCTATTCAGAATACTCATTGGAGAGTCTACAAGTCTTAGGTTCTCCAATCTGTTGTCCAGTCTGTTTCTGTTGATATGGTCAACTATCATCCCTTCAGGAATATCCCCTACAAATGTTTCATACAACAGTCTGTGCAGTCTCTTATTTTCTCCATTCAGGCAGCAAGACAAATAACCTTCACTATCTACAAATGTCAATATTCTCTTCTCTGGCATTACTCTCCCTCTCTCTGTTGTATGCGCTACCTTTCTAACATCACAGTCCAACGAGATTTGATACTTGCCTCCATACCCTTTAATGTCCTTGTATTCCGTTGTGTCTTCTTCTTTAGGTTCTAAAACATCGAACGACCACACGGAACCCTTAGCGGTATTTCTTTTACCGTTGCAACAGGCACTTATGGTTTCTTTTGTTACACCCACTGCCCTACCTGCTTCTGCAAGTGACTTATAAGTGTTTATAAGCACATGGTTCATGTTATATTGATAAACTCTCTTCATATCTGTTTTTAGACAAATATATGGAAAATATTTTTAAGAAACAAGTCCTTTTATTTAAACATATATTATTCATAAAAAATGCCTGTACTGTTCGTCATAGGCTTTCTTTATCTCAGCCTTTGTGACGTTTTCCTTTAACCAATTCTTCACGTCAAGGACTTTCTGCCTGACCCCTTTTGAGTTTGTCTTCTCTGCCAGTTGCCGATAGGTGAGGTTGCACAGTGTTTTGAGCTGGAATAAATGAAAATAATCAGGTGGAAAGTTATGTTCAACCACCATCATAATGTACAGCGTTGCGAAATCCTTGAACAGGTCGTTCTTCACCTTTTCCTGAGCGGTCATGTTCACGTCATTGTAGTATTGTTCATAGAGTTCTTCCACGCCAGTCACGTTGGTGTCCCGTCTGCTGTTCCTTGAGTATTGCTTTTCACGTTTCAGATTGGTCTTAAAGGATTGGAAGAGGTAGTTCTCAATCCCCTGTGGTGTTGTGTCCCTGAGTGAGCCTTTTTTCTCAATGGCGGCATGGCATTTGACTATGGTGTCCGAAAATATATCATCGTCCCAGTCATAGTGCTTCTCTATGCAGAAGTTCCTGAACCGTTTTCTGAGGCTGTCATAGTTGTCGTTTATATGATTTAGGAAAATCCTTGAGTCTTCCATGGTTTCTTATAAAATATAGTGTGTTTATTGGCATTTATAAAGAAAAGTGGGGCTGCGCTCAGCCCCTTGAAATAAAATACTAATTAATAATGAAAGAGTAAATCTTTGCGTCTGATAGATATAGGCCCTCCCTGTAGCATTTCTCCATTGTGCCATAGCCCTTGTTCTTGATGATGACAGTCTTGTGGACTGGGAGCCTTTTAAGCTTTGTGAGGTTCCACACAAGGATGTGACCGTCACTGGTGAAGTTGATGTAGAGTGGGATTGCTCCGTTCACGATATGCTGCAACATGAGCCCCGTGAATTTCTCATCCTCTATAAATACCGTCTCGTCGTTGAAATTATGGCCAGATAGCGTCATTTCCTTTGTCAGGACGGCATTTCTGCTCTTTAGCTCTATAGCTGTCTGCCTGTTGTCATTTGTCTTCCCTGATGCATCATAAACGTGCTTTTCTGGGGTCTTGTAAAGTTCGTTGAAGAATTGTTTCCTGTCGTTGAAACTGAGTAACTTTTCGAAGTCTGTCTTTTCGTTTGCGTTAAAATATTCGTCGTCTTTTTTCATTTATTAGTATCCTTTACCAATAAATATTTCCGACTTTTGAAAAGTTATGGTTTTTCTTGAACTTTTTTTACTATATTTTTATAAGTTATTGATAACCAATAGTTTACTTTGGATAAATTTTTTCAAAAAATTCCTTGAAATACTGTTTTTTCAATGATTTCACCCTTTCGTCACTGATGTTCCTCAGATGCTGATTGATAATCGGCAGTATTATGCGTTTAAACTGTGCATATGCTTCTTTCTTCCTGTTTATCGGTAGATAGAAGAGGTTCCCCTCCTTTTCGTCAAACGTGTACCCCTCAGGGGTTGTGTAGTGATAATTCGTGCTTCCAACTTCTCTCATTTTCCAACTTACTTCTATATTCATTTACCAGCCTTTCCCATACATCCCATCTGATTGTTCCTGTCTCCCCTTCTGGTGGATTCATAAGTTCTTCTTTTGTGTACAGGTCTTCCTCTCTTGCTTCTCGTTCAATCCACTTTTCGCTATAGACTGAAACGGTTCGTGAGATTATGTACTTTTTCTTTTCCTCTTCCTTCTCCCTTTTCTTTTTCTTCTCTTTCTCAAGTGCTTTTCTTCTCAGCATCCTATCATGTGCAAGTTCTTTGGAGGTCTTCATCTGGCCATGCGCCAAGCGATATTGCTCTTGATATCTCTTGTAAGCCTCTTGTCTTGCCTTCTCTTTCTTTTCCTTTTCCTTTGCTGCCTTCCGTTCCTTTTCCTCTTTGAACCGCCTCAGTTTATCCTCAATTGTTAACATAGTATATCGATTTACCAATAAATATCACGAAGGTTGCTTTTTTGAAGAAAAAAAGTGAAGGTTTTTTATGTGAACCTTCAAAACACTGAAAATATATTGAATTATGGCATAAGAAGTCTTAAAAAACAGGGGAGTTTAGAGTCACCTCCCCCCAGTTGATAGAGATTTTTTTGCATCTATATAAATTAGTTAACCTATTTAAAATATAGTGGCTTTATCGTTGAAAAGCAAGTTTTCTTGGGATTTTTTTTTCTACTTTGAAATTCGCTTGATGAGAATTCTAATCAATATTCGTTTATAAACGAATTTACCATTTATCATTGGTTTGAAATAGTCCCATTGGTGGCCACTACCATTACAAGCATCACCCAATATCTCAAATTGAGTGGGGCAATATTGACCAAGAAATGTAATGGGAACTCCCATAATTCCATCATAGTCCATTGGAATATCACTAACCTTTCCAACCTCTATTGCATCATAGTTGTCATAGCGAGGGAACTCATCGGCATTATAGTGTTTGTAGAGGTCGATTGGCTCGGTTCGCTTGCTATGTGTGAGATTGGTAAACCAAATGCAACCCATAATGTTCTTGATGATTTCTCCGTTATCGTTAATCTTGTAGGATTTGGTCTTTGACTCATCGAAGGTATCTTCGGTCTGAATCATATCCATACCTCCACCGAAAGGCTTGTAGCCAGCCCATAACTTATTATCCTTAATCAAAGGGAATATCTCCTTATAAGTGATTGCATTCATATTGCCGATGATAAGGAATTTCTTGTTACTCATAACTTTCTTTTACTTTGAAACTCTCTTAATGAAAATTCGCTTGTAAACCTTTTGCCCGTTTACCCAAGCACTATCCCAAGACTTATCGAATGGTGTTTTCTTCATCCACTCAATCATACCATCACCACCTCGGTCGGTAGTCCAAATTATCTCAAATTGAGTGGGGCTGAACAACACAATGCTTATTGGAACTCCCATGATGTCATCATAATCATATGGTATGTCCTTTATTCTATCAACCTCAATGGCGTTATAATTGTCATATTTCGGGTATTTCTCAGGGTCATATGCCTTCGTCAACTCAAGTGTCTGGTATAGGTGTCTGGAGTCAAGATTGGTATACCATAACGATGGAACATTTCTTTCTTCGCCATCGCTGGTGGTAAACCTCATAATAAATGAAATCTTACCATTTGCCGACCTTATAAACCACTCTCCACTGGCAATGTATGGAAATATCTCCTTGTATGTTATTGCATTTGCACTACCTATTATTAGAAACTTTTTCATGTATTTTTCCTTTTGATTAGTAACCTTCTGTAAACTGCCTTTCCATTTATAATCGGGCCTTTAAAGAACTCATAGCATTTAACACCTTTTCTTGATGTTTCTATTTTACAACGTTGTGCACCCAAAACATCACCACTAGTCCCGTCGTTCCATATGGCTATTATTTGAAATTGTTCTGGGCAATACTTGTCAAGGAATGTAATAGGTACTCCCATAACTCCGTCATAGTCACAAGGAATATCTTTAACCTTTGATACCTCTATTGCTGAATAGTTATCATACATTTGATACTTTTCTGGGTCATATCTCTTTGTTAATATCAATGGCTCATTTCTTTTATGATGTTCCATATTTGTGCACCAGTATACATTACTTATATTTTTTATGTGGCCATCATCCGAAATAAACCCCTTTATTCTATTATGAGCGCCAAGCCATATCTTATTATCCTTGATTAATGGAAAAATAGATTTATATGTAATGGAATTCATATTACCGATTAACAGAAACTTTTTGTTATTCATAACTTTCTTTTACTTTGAAATTCGCTTGATGAGGATTCGTTTGAAAATAGTTTTACCACCAACACTTGGTGTAAACAAGTCCCATTCGCTATCTTTTCCATGATTTGCTTCACCAATTATCTCAAATTGAGTGGGACAATACTTGCCAAGAAATGTAATGGGGACACCAATAACTCCGTCATAGTCCATTGGAATGTCACTAACCTTATTAACATTGATTGCATCATAGTTGTCATACTTTGGGTATAATGCAGGGTCATATTTCTTTGTTAGTATCAATGGCTCGTTTCTTTTATTGTGTTCCATATTTGTATACCAAGTAATCATCATAAGTTTGATGTAATACTCACCATTTTCCACTCTGTATTTGCTGCACTTTGTTTCATCAAACTTATCAGCGCTAATTATGAACTCCATCGAGCCATAGAATGTACCAAGCCACATCTTATTATCCTTGATTAATGGAAAAATAGATTTATATGTAATTGCATTCATATTACCGATTAACAGAAACTTTTTCATACTCCCCATCTGAATTTAACTTAAAATTGCCACCATATATCCAAAAGACGAAATCCCTGAAAATGCTGAATGGTGGATTGGTTATTATCATGTCGGCTTCATCCCTTATCTGTGAGCATTCCTCTGACCTGAAGTCACCGTTGCCGTTTAAGGGCGTTTTTGTGGTCTCTGAGCCGTTATAATCAAGTCTGTAGGACTGTCCTTCAAAGTTGATGTGTGTGGCTGTCATGTGCCTTAATTTGAAGTCATGGAAGTGGTCAATGAAATACTTCCAGAAATTGCTCTGTTCCGTGTCACAAGGTAGATATATCCATTGGTTCTCGAAATGCTTTATGTAATGCTGGCATTCGTTCTCAATGTCCTTATATTGTGTGTAGAATTCATCGTTTTTAAGTCGTTTTGCCTGATGCAGGTTTGCGTTATCCTTTGCCATTATTAGATTATTATGTGTGTTATTTTAGAAAACCTAACTCATAAACCATAGGTCTCATTTTATCTGCCAACTTTTTGAACAATTCAGTAAATTCCTTGTACTCGTTGGGCATGAACTCTTTCCACATTGCTTTTAACTGGTAATATGATGCGTCCCAATTCAGTATTTGATATTCGGGATGTTCCTCGTTGAACAACTCCCTATACTTGAATGATATCCTTGTCAGTTCGATTGCCTTGTCAAGAACCGCCTTTGCCTCTTGTGAAAGTTCTATTGTTTGCAGTTTTGTATATACATATCTATCATTAGATACCCTTGCATCATTGTAGGTGAAATCCAAGTTGTTCTCATTTGCCAATGATATAATCTCATCCTTCGGCATAAAGAAGAACTCATTCTTGATGTCCCACAACTTGCCCTTGTATTCCACCTGACGAAGGCTGGATTGCTGACTATGTGAGTTAAACAATGAGAATACAATACTATCGTTAACAAACTCGTTCCATTTCTCACTTTCAGTATTCGGTGCAAGGTACTCATCTTGTGAGTTAACCCAATAACTCTCCACCAACTTTCTTGCAGAGAATAATGCAATAACCTTTTCAAAGTTTTGTGGTATAACTGAATTGGTAATACAAGCAGTTCCTCTTGTTTGTATTGCACTTACCAAAACAACCCCTTGTGTGTTCTCATTGATATTGTTGCCCAATGAGCAGAAACCACCAATACTATTAGGCAGTATGCTTTGGTTTTCTTTCTCAACAACTCTTAAAGGATTTGACAAATGAGGGAACAACACCTTCTTTTCCTTGATTTCTTTCAGTTCAGTGCGAAGCCAATCACTTGCCTTTACATCGTTATCTACATTGTAAACAACCTTATTGCCAATGGACTTTATTTCACCATCCACATTGTCAATGAGGGTGTAGTTAAAGTTGCTATTGTCTGTATTGATACCACTATTCCAAATTGAGAAACCAATACCCCAAGTGTCGGCAACATCAGCAAAATGACTTGCCTTAAAGAGAACACCATTGTTGTAGGCAAAATCCTTAAAGAAAACACTGCGAAAGACCTTTCTATTTGCACCACTCAAAAAGTTAAGAGGACTGAACAAACCAATATGAACATTGGTGAGGTTGTATTGTTCCTTAATCATCATAATGCGATAGAGGAATTGCAGATACAAGTTTTGGCTTGCGCCACCAATCTTGTCGGAAATCATCTGCTCATAGACCATAGTGTTTGAAACACCACCTTTTCCTTCTTTACCCTTTCCACTTGCACTTGTTGCATAAGGTGGGTTAATGAAGAATATAATCGGTTTGTTTTGTTCCAGAGCGTCTTTCAGTCCTTGTGGCAACTTGTCAAGTGAATCGTTAAGGAAATCGAATTGGAATGATGTTGCCTCTCTATTGTATCTCTCACTGATTGCGAGTTCTGCGTTTTCAAGTGTGGAGCAATAAAGTTCCTTGAAGAAATAATCCCTTGTAAGATTCTTTGTTCCACTGCAATTGTCCCATACCACAAACTTTTCTTTCCAGTCCTCACCGAATTGCTCTGCAATCATCTTATGGGCATAGTCAACGAACAATGTGGGAGTGTAGAACTGACCTTTATTCCTTTTATCTGTGTTTACCTTTATCAATATTATCCCTTTATTTTAACATATTATTTTCATAAAAAATAAAATATTCCAGAGGTATTATAAAGGAATAATCGATGTAAAATAGTAAAAGCATCGCCTTTCGTGTGGGCGATGCTTATTGTTTATTCTATATAATATATTAAATAATATAAATTATATATCAATATAAAATAATGATGCAACACCTTTAATAGGTGTTGCTTGCTATTTAATAGGAATAAATTATATATAATATATTGTATACATAGTACTGGAACCTGTTGCCTTCTATAAAAATAAAGGTACAGTAATCCCCTAAGGGATGAACCAAAAAAATAATATTCCTATTAAATTATCTGGTTTTTCAGAATGAATCTTGAATATCTGAGTATTGAGCCTAAACTAAGGATTTACTCATTAACCATACCTTAGTAATTCACTTTCCTCAAGATGCCAAGTGAAAAGACATTCTTGTTTCATTCCTTTTCGACCTATCGGAGAAAACCCAAATCTCTATGTCAAAGGTGAGATTGATAATCCGACTTCTGTTCTGAGTTCTATTTTTTACATTGATGTTCCCAGAAGTTCACCAGCATGCACCTGCTATATGGTGGGTCTAATTAAATAAACTGCATACATGAGCACAGTTTACCTGTCTGACATAAGTCAGCGAGGTCATAAGACCAAGTGCCTTCTTATAAATAAATACAACGATGACTTCTAAAATTCAAGTTTTTGAGGACTTTTTTTTAAAAAAAATAATAACAGTCTGATTTTCAATACCTTAAATGATAAATAAAAATAGATTTAAATTAACCAAAAATATTTTGTTAAAAAGTGTAAAAAGGTATACATATAATTTTGATACCTCAGGAAAAAAACATATATTTGTATCACAACGGACGTTGATAAACGACACGGCAGGTAAAACAGTAACGACTGCATTAACGTCTGATAATCAAGAAAGAAATTTTTTCATATTTTTTGATACATAAACTTTATATTTAGGGGAACGTCTGCTGAGACAGCACACTGACCCCCCCTTTTTAAGAAAATTATTATTAACTTTAAAATATTTTAATTATGCATTTCAAGAAAAATAAAATTAACATGGACAAGTCCTACATCGATGGTTTGATTGAGGGGCTTATGAAGCAGAACATGAAAGGTTTCAATCAGGTTCTTTATGGACTGGAAGGACACCTTGAGGATAACGGTAAAACCAACGCTGGCTACACAACACAAGCACACTGGCAAATGGTTGCAAACGAACTTGGAAAGAAGGTCTATCAGACCACTGCCTTTGATACTACTTACCTTCTCCTGTTCGAAGGTGTAAAGGAAGAGTATATTTATTATGTTGACAAGTACTGCATTGGTGGAGAGGATAACGAGCATAAGGTTCCGATGCCATTCAATGACTGGGTGAATGAGTACTTCAATGTATTCGAGCCGAGGGAGTTTCACCTAACATTAGAAATGTTTGAGGAGGATTGAAGGATTGAGTTATGGATGATATTACAGTAACACTGACAAGGGATGAGGTTATCTACCTTGAGAACCTACTGATGCTTGACAAATTGGATAACGTTAAAAGATGGAGTGATGGCGATGATGAATCGATGCAGTACATCAAAACAGACGAGGCATTGTACATGAAATTCAACAAGGCATGGAAATAGATGAATTAATATGGCGCCACAACAAGGAAATGGCAATAGAGGCTCTGTATGACGATGAAATGGCGATGGTGGGCAGTTATACCAGACGAAGGGAGATAAGCGATTACAGGGCAAAATAACGGCGGAATTTTTTAAATATTTAACATAAAGGATTAAGAGTATGAAGAAGATTATTGTTTTAATGATGATGATGCTGGTTGCATCGGTGGGTTATGGACAGGTCTCAAACAAGAAGGCTGCAATGATGTTCTGTGAGAGTGTTCCACTTAAGAAGTATAATAAGAAGGTGTGTGAAAAAATCAATGTCAGGATAAATGTAAGCAAGTGGAATGAAGAGGCCCAGGCTGAGATAATCAATTTCTTCAGGGATAATGGCATCAATTGCCACATTACACTTTGGATTCCGATTTCGGACGAAGACAAGAAAAATGTCGTTGATATCAGGACTTTGACGGACACTGACAAAAAGATTGGCATCACCGAACTGGACTTTGTTGACCTCATGGGTGCGTTCAACTTTATATATAAAAGCACCAAGGAAGACATGGAGATGGTGAATGAAATCAAGAAGGAGAAAAGGTATAAGATTGACGAGAAATGTGATGATGTCTATGCCATTCAGGAGAAGTATGATGGACGCTCTTATGGAAGGGTCAGGGAAAGGGATTATGCCGCTGAGGGAGCATGGCGTTTTTCCGTGTACCGACTCACTGGGAATCCGTCATGGCTGGCTTGGTAACTAATTCAACATTCTAAATATTCATGCGATGTGTGGGCGAGGGGCCGTGAGGTCTGGTAGCCCACTTTTTATATCCGATATGGTATAATGCCATGGATGCCAAGCTGAAGTATATCAGATAAGGTATAAATCAGTTAATAAATCTTAATGGCGATTATTTTTGCCTTGAAATTTGTGACCGATTTTAATTAAAACGATTATTTTTGCAGACATAAACCAGCGTTCATTGATTTCAGATGGTGACCGAGGTTCACATAACGCCTTTAACGGGGAGCAGGTTCGAATCCCTCTCTCTCCGCTATTTAGTTGATTTTTAATCAGTTAACAAGAATAAGGCGATATTTATTGCCTTATTTTTTTGTCTTTCAGACATTATTTGTGACCGAAATTGTGACCGATTTTGATTTCGTGACTGGTTTTTTGTGACCAATTTTATCAGTTAAAAAATTAAAACGGAAATTATGCAGGCAAAAAGACAGACATTCTCATGCAAGTACTATTGCAGAGACAGTAAGAAGAACAAACAGGGCATGGCTCCTGTTGAGTTAAGTATCATCATCAATCAGGAAAGGGTATTCGTCACTCTTCCAAGAAAGATGTCGCCAAAGGACTTTGAAAAGGCTGTTACATCAAGGTCAAACAATGACACCAAGCAATTCCTGTCACTATTCGAGACCAAGGTGAACAATGCCGTGACCGAAATTATTACAAGAAATGAGACATTGACCGCCCAGAGGGTCAAGGACTATGTATTGGGCAACGTGTGTCACTCATACACCCTCTCAAGGCTCATTAATGAGCATATGACGCTATTGAATGAAAGAACAAGGAATGAGATAAGTCTTGATACATTCAGGCGCTACAAGATAACTTATGAGGCTCTGCTGAGACATATTGGTGATAAGCCCATCACTGAGATAAATACTGGAGATATGTTATCTTTCAAGACTTGGGTATTATCTGGTCATGACCATACAACAGCATATGGATGGATGGCTCGTTGCAAGACCTTATTCAAGTTTGCTATTGATAACCAGTGGCTCACCTATAACCCCATGAACGGTGTGAGGTTGCCAAAGAGTGAGAAGAAGATAGAGATACTATCAGAAGATGAATATAAGGCGATAAGAGATAAGAGGTTTGACATTCCAAGACTTGAAAAGGTCAGGAAATTATTTGTCCTTGCATGCAACTGTGGGCTGGCATATTCTGACCTGATGCTATTGAGACCAGAAGATGTAATGAGGAAGGATGATATTATGTACATCAACAAGCAAAGAAAGAAGACTGGGGTTGAATATACTGCTGTTGTTCTGGAAGATGCAGTTGACATTATACCAGATGTTGTAAGTTTCAAGATGTCCAACCAAAGGCTTAATTCTTATCTGAAGGAAATTGAGGACCTTTGCAACATCAAACACCGTCTGACAATGCACAAGGCGAGACATTATTACATTACTACATTGATAAGAAGAGGTATTAACGTTGAGATTGTAAGACAATGTGCAGGGCATGCGAAGTTAAGCATGACCCAGAAGTACTTGCATATTGTAAATGATGACGTCATTAATGCTTTTAAATGAAATAAGGAGTGAATTAATCACTCCTTTTTTATTATCTAATGTCTTTGTTCCTTCTGTATGGCCTGTATACCTGCTTCCATGGATTGGGCTGGTTGAGTTTGGCGTTATCACCACAGCATGAGCATTCACAGGCACAGCAGTTGAGCAACGGGTAGTGCTCATGTCTCTCACATAGCCACCTCTTGCAGTAGTCCTTCCTTGCCTCCACCTGTGCCCTGAGGTGCTGGCTGACATATGTCATTTCCTTCTGGTCAAGGCTGTCAGAATTGTCGCTCTTGCCCTTTGTAACGCCAACCTCTGATATATGGGCCCATGTCATCGGAAGTGCCTCCAGAGCCACTGCAAAGCCCAGATATGGGTATATTGCCTCCACCAGTGCCGTTGAGTTCTCCTCTGAAAGGTCGTTGTCTGCAACTTGGTCCAAAAGCTCCTCATAGAAGTCCTGTCCCAGAATCGGCTCAATCCAGATTGTCTCAGCCAGTTTCACATAATTATGGAGTTCCTTCATGTTGTAGTTCAAGGGTATCGGGCTAAATTCCTTGAGCCATTTGTCGTTTATGATTGTTCTCTGTATCATGTCTTATTCCTCCACCTTTTCCTCTTCGTTATTTTCAGTGCTGGCAGGTTCTGCCTCAGTTCTTTCCTTTACATCTGCATCATTCTGGAAATCATTGAAAGACAATGGTTTCATGACAATCTCAGTCTCCACACCGTTCATTGCCAGCATCTGGTTGACCGTCTTGATGACAGCCATCCTGTTGAAATTACCTGTCAGTTTGTTATATAACT
>Ga0326511_10000577_pt1 | contig 32167 bp, 61 predicted proteins | sample 0_2496_0518_D_FD_203701 | JGI IMG/M metagenome (GOLD analysis project Ga0326511, IMG submission 203701) | Bovine rumen microbial communities from UC Davis, California, United States - 0_2496_0518 | ecosystem: Host-associated > Mammals > Digestive system > Stomach > Rumen | place: USA...
CTTAGTGCAAAAGTATGATAAAGTTATTAGTTGTAAAATAGTACAAGAATATGATGGAATATTTAAAGATGATGAAATTATATATGAACTAATAAGAGATATAAAGCTAGAAAATGGTATAACTTATATGAATTTAAAAGCCTTCGCATTATCAGAAAAAGGCAAAAGAACACCTATATCTATACAACAATTTAATCAAAGAACTAATAATAATTATTTAGATAAATACATATTACCTTATGAAATAATAATCAATGTAGATTTAGGACAAGATTTTTTCAAAGAAAGTGAAAAGCTATTAAATGAAGAAATGATTGTTATAAATACTATGGCTGATGAGATAGAAAAGACTAAAACAAGAATAGTAACAAGTCAACACTATCAAAGTGGAGACATAGTAAGTAATTGGCAACCAAGCACAACTCATTTTGATGTAAGAAATTTAACAGTAGGAACATTAACTGATTATTTCACTTTATTACCTGGAGATAAAGAACACCAGATATTTGAATTTTTACAAGGTGATATAAGAACAGAACAATATGTAGCAACTTATAAATTTTATGATTATCAAGTTATCCAATTAGCAGGATTAAGTCCAGCAAATTTTGGTTATGAAAAAGACGCTTATCAAAATGTAGATAATATTAATTTACAAAAGAATGCAAGTGATATGACTATTGAGGCTATTAAAACACAAATAGAGCCACAAATTAATCACTTAATAGAAAATATAGTTAAAGCACAGCAAAGCGAAGGAATACAAGAAAATCTATTACCAACAGAATTGCAATGGGATTATGGAGCAAATGAAAAGTTTGATGATATAAAGAAATTACAAGTATTAAGCAAAATACAGTCAGTAGGAGCAATACCTTATTCAATGAAAGCAAAAGTATTAATGCCTATATTAAATAAATTAATAGATGAAGGAATAGATGAAAAGTCTATTGATGAATTAATAAAAGCACATAATGAAGAAGAAAAAGCAATGAAAATTGAATTTGGAGAAATTTAATGACTGATGAAGAATACAAGAAGTTTTTGGAAGAATACGGAGACATAGAAACTTATATAGGCGAAGAAGTAGAAAAGTATAAAAAAGAAACAACAGAACTAATGGATGCAGTTAAGTTATTAGTATTTGTTAGTTTATTAAATAAAGTATCAAAAAAAGATTTTAAAAAGAAATTAGAAAAGAATTTCAAAGAATACAAAAACAAGATAGATAAACATACTGAAAAATCATATAAAACTATTGTAGATTTAACGAATTATGTTAATAAGGGGAATTATACCGAGCAAGATAAAACATCGCTAGAAAGTGCCTTAAAATCGCTTTTAAACGAGTTTGATATAAAGTCTACCAAAACCCAAGATGATAAATATATAAAAGTAATAGAAAACTTTTATAGCAAAACACAAAAAACAACTACTAAAGATTGGGTAAAAGTTAATGAATATCTTTCTGATAAAGTAAGTAAATTTGATAAAGTAGAAAAAACAATTGCCTATTACAACAAAGATGGAAGCATAAGAGCATATTTTGATTTAGCAAGTTATGAAAGCATGGTATATAACACTAATTTAACCAATACAGGAGTAAGACAAGTAATAAAAGACGCAATGAGAAGAAATTATGATGTTGTATATGTAGACCCTCATGCTTTTGCTTGCCCTATGTGTCAGAAATATCAAGGTTATTTTTACAGTTTAAGTGGACTAACAACAGAATTTAATGGAATAAAAATAGACCCATTAGAAAAAGTTAGTTTTTGGAATAATGAAGAAGGTGGTTTATTTCACCCTAATTGTAAACACATACCAAGAAAAGCATACGAAGATGATGAAATAAATACAGAATATAATAGTGAAAAATGGGAAGAAAGATATAATGATAAACAAAAAATAAATGGTTTAGAGTTAAAAAAACAAAGAATAAGAAATGATATGAAAGTCTATCAAAAGTTAGATAATGGAGAAATGGCAGATAAATGTAAACAGCAAATAAATGCTATAAATAGAAAAATAAGAGAATTAAGATGACAAGTCTTAAATATGTGGTTAGTTGGTAGGCACACCAATCAAAAGGCAATTACCAGTCGACTATAATTGCACGTTCTCTAGAGGAGGAAGAAAAAATGAAGATTGAAAAATATCTTACAAACAAAGATATCACATTGACGAATGATGATATTGACACAGCAAGACTTATTAAAGACTTGCAACAGGGAATGGTTAGTGAAAACGAGGTTGAGACTAGGTTAGAAAATGCTAAAAAGGAATGGCAAAAAGAAAGTACAAAGGCTTATTCTGAATTAGAGAATAAATATAATGACCTAGAAAAACGCAACGGAGATTTAACTACAAATTATGCACAATTAAAACTAGAAAATGTTATGACTAGAGAAGGATTTAAAGAAGAAGATTTTAAAGAAGTAGCAAAATTAAGAAATAGTCTTTATGGGGAAGAAAAAGATGATAGTGTTGCTATACAAGGAATAAAAGAAAAGTTTAAATCAACATATTTTCCTAGTGATAACAAAACTAAATTTACACCAGCACCAAATGAAGATTTAGTAAAAGGTGGAAATGAAGTAAAAACAGATACACCAATAGAAATAACAAGAAAAACAAGTTTAAAAAGTTTATTAATTAAAAAGTAAGGAGAGATGAAAAATGAATTTTACAGAAGTAAATTTAGATTTACAAAGTGTAGCAAAAAGAATTTATGATAGTTTGCTATACAATTCACAATTTTATAAAATGTTAAACCCTAATTATATTGGAGAAATAAGAAATGCAGGAACTCCAATGATAGAGGTTATTCAATCAACAGATACAACAGTACATGTTAGAGAAACTAAGGAAATCACAACTGCTTTAACACCAGCATTACAGGGATATAAAAGTGAAAAGGTAGACTTAACTGAATTACCAATGGATTATTCAATTAGAATACCAGTATTAGTAGCAGGTTCTAATTTAATTAATGTATTAGAAGATGCTATGATGAAAAAAGACCAAGCAGTAGCAAAACAAGTTGATACTTATGGATTTGGTAAATTAGCTACTGATGTTACAGCAACTTCAACATGGACTCCAGCAGACCAAGAAGGTTATATTAGTGCATTAAATACACTAAAAGCAACTTTATTTAATAAGAATGTTTATGATGGATATAGATTAGCTTTATCAGCAACTGAATATGCTAATTTAGTATCAGCATTAACATCTATTCTTAAATTTGAAACTGCAGTAGGAGTTAAAGGTGTTGATATGGGTACTGTATCAGAAGCATACGGAATTGAAATATTTCCAGTAAACGATACTATGTTAGGAACTGCAAAAGGATATTTCTTCAATAACCTAGCAGTAGTTGGAGATAGTTTCTTTGATAGCATGGTACAATACAATGGTAATTATCCTGGCTTCCCAGGTTACTTCGTAATAGAAAGCAACATTCTATTTGGAGCTAAAGTAGTATCTCAAAATGCTATAATTAAATTAGTATCTGCTTAATTATAAGGTGGTGAGAATATGACATTCTTTACAACAAATGAATTTAAAGGGATATATACAGACTATGCAGATGTTAATATTCCAAGTTACTATGTAACAAATGCTTGTGAGATGATATTCTCACAAATTGGATTAAGGTATAGGGATAGTAGTTGGACGGACACTACTGTTCCTAAACCTATAAAAAATGCTAGTATGGAACAATTAAGATTTATGCTAGAACACGACTTACCATTTGTTGATACTCAAGAACTACAAGCAGGAAGTATGAAATCAAAGATAAATAGTGATTATAGTACAATGGCTTTAAGAATATTAGCAAATAATGGTTATTTATATAGAGGTAACCCAATTAATTATAATATGGGATTAACTATACCTTTTGGAGATTGTTAATGATATTAGTTAATTCACAAAAAGCAACTCTTAGAAAGTTCAATAGAGAAACTTACAACTACGAGCAAGATAATTTCTATGATGATCAAAACTATACAGAAGAAATAATAAAAGTTGTGCCTTATAATGTAGACCAAGCAATTAGATTTGGTATTTACACTATACCAGAAGCAACAGGTTATTATATGGTTAATAGAGATGTAGATGTTCGTGAGGGAGACCAAATAATATTTATAGGTAAATTTCTAAATACTAAAATGGATTTAACTGAAAAAATACTAACAGTATTGAAAGTTGAAGATAATTGGAATTTTAATAGAGTAGAAAATAAGATGGTTATAGTAAAATGAATATTGAAGTTAAACTTAACAAAAGAACTTTTGATAAAATACAAAATGCACCGGATAAAATAGTATATTCAGTAGCAAGTAACACATTACATAGAAGTTATCCAACAATACCAATGTCAAATGATAAGTATAAAGGACAATTAAGAAGAAGTTCAATGGCTTATGGTGTTAGAGGTAGTAATGCAATTTATAAAATAGGTTCAGATACAAGTTATGCTAAATATGTATGGGTTATGAATAACGATACTACTAATTGGACTACACCAGGAACTGGAAGTCAATGGTATATTAATTATCTAAAAAAGCATGGTAAACAATTAATTGCAGAAAGTATTAAGGAGAATTTATGAGTATAGAAGAAATACAACTAAAACAATTTGTCTTTATTAAATTTCTAAAGCAAATAACAAATGATAGTTCATGGAATTTTAAACAAGAATATTCAACTAATGATAAAGACACTAAAGTAGTAACAGTTCAAGAACAAGCAGGAGAAAAAGTAGTATTTTATGGAGATATAGAACCTTTATTTAATTATTATATGGTTAATATCTATGGAACAAGTATAAGAGAAGAAAAAGAGTTATCTACATTATTAGGATACCAAATAGGAATAAACCATTATATTGATTTAGAAATAAATGGAGTTCAACAAAAATGGCAAGTAATGATAAAACAATTTAGTAATTTTCAAGCAATTGAATATATAGATATACGAAGGGTTGGATATAGTTCAACTTTTCAAGTAATAGTAAACAAAGTATGGGAGGAGTGATTTAATGGAATGGTATTTGAATAATCGTGAGATTATACAAAATTTAGCTATTAACACAGGAACAAGCGAAAGTCCTACATTTACAACTATGTGTACTACATCAGAAATTGAAGTATCATCAGAATTTGAACAAACAGATTGGTATGTTTTTTGCGACGCAATTAAAAGGAGCTTGATTACTGGTGTAGCATTAAGTATAAATGCAACTGTTAAATTAGACATAAACAATACTGCTATTCAAAATATTATAGCAAAAATACATACACTTTTAACAAGTGGAACAGTAGCACAATTTAATAATCAATTGATAAAATTTGATTTATTAACAAGTGTATCAAGTAATGTTTTAACATATACTACTTATGAAGTACCATGTGCTTTAAACTTTAGTGATTTAGGTGGAGCAGCCGAAGAAGAAGGAGAATTTTCATTGGAAATCCACATAAACGGGAAAGGAACAGTAGTATCTTAGAAACCTTTAAGGGTGGGTGGATAAACCCACTCTTTTATTTATGTAGGAGGTGATTAAAAAGTGGATGGAGGAACAGTAACAATTACCTTTAAAGGTGATGATAAAGATTTAGAAAAGAAAGTAAATAGTGTAAAAGCAGATTTAACTGATAGTTTGGGTTCTGTAAAAAATATTGTTGCTGGAATGGGTATAACTCAATTAATAGGTAAAGCATTTAATACTATTAATGCTAGTTTAGATGGAGCAATAACAAGATTAGACACAATGAATAATTTTCCTAAAGTAATGAAAAATTTAGGAATAAATGTAGAAGAAAGTGAAAAAGCAATATCAATATTAAGTGATAAATTAACAGGATTACCTACAACATTAGATAGTGCAACAATTGGAGTTCAAAGGCTTGTATCTAAAAATGGAGATTTAAAGAAATCAACCGATATATTTTTGGCAATGAATAATGCAATTATAGCAGGTGGTGCAAATGCAACAATACAAAGTAGTGCAGTAGAGCAATTAACACAAGCATATTCAAAAGGTAAAATGGATATGATGGAGTGGAGAACCTTACAAATGGCTATGCCAGCCCAATTAAAGCAAGTTGCTAGTGCTATGGGATTAGGAGTTGATGAACTTGGAGAAATGATGAGACAAGGCGACATGACACAAGAAACTATGAATGAATTTGTAGAAACAATTATAAAATTAAATAGTGAAGGTGTAGACGGCTTTGCCAACTTTGAAGAACAAGCAAGAGGCTCAGTAAGTGGTATAGGAACTTCAATAACTAATATGAAAACTGCAATTGTAAGAGGGACTGCTAATATGTTAAAAAGTTTAAATGAAAGTTTAACAAAAGCTAATTTGCCTACAATAGCAGAAATGATACAAATTATTACACAAAAAATAAATGAAGTATTTAAAAGTGTTTCAAATTTTTTAAGTAATATTGATTGGCAAGCAGTTATATCTTTTTTTAAGACAATAATGCCTTTAATAGTTGGAGTATTTACAGGGTTAATGGCTTATAAAACAATAACAGGAGTTATAACGGCAGTAAAAACAGCAATGTTATTGTTAAATGCAGTAATGGCAATGAACCCAATTATGTTAGTAGTAATAGCAATTTCTGCATTGGTTGGTGCTTTTATTTATTTATGGAATACAAGTAAAGACTTTAGAAACTTTTGGATAGGATTAGGAGAAACAATTAAAAATGCCTTTATAACGGCAGTAAATTGGGTTAAAACTAAAATTAAGGAATGTATAACAGCTTTTAATAATTTTAAAAATGGTGTTAAAAATGTAATTAATTCTATTGGTTCGTTTGTCAGCGGAGTTGTTAATATAGGTAAAAATATAGTAACAGGAATATGGCAAGGAATACAAAACGCAAAAAGTTGGTTAATATCTAAAGTAAAAGATTTTGCTAAAAGTATATTAAATGGAATTAAAGGAGCATTAGGCATACATTCACCATCAACTGAATTTGCTATTGTTGGTAAATATTCAGTATTAGGATATACAGAAGCATTAGATGATATGAAATCAAATGTACAAAATACTATTGATGATGTATTTGGAATAGACCCAACAATGTATAACAATGCAAGTACACATTTAAGTCCTAATATAAATATGACAGTAGTAAATAATATGGACTTTGACCCAATAGGTCAAGTAGTAAACAGAGTTAAAACTTATAGTGGTGGTTCTAAAAATGACTACAACTATGGACAGGGGGTAAATTAATGTTAAAAATATTAATTAACAATGAAGAAGTAGTATGCGATAAGCAATTAGAGATAAAAGAAGAAATGCTTTCTACTTCTTCATGTATCCTCAATAATTGTTATCCTAAAAGTTGGGAACAAGACCACGACTATATAAGTAGATTTTATTATCCAAAAGACTATTCTAAATGTGTTATAAAAGATGAAGTAAATGTACCAGCAAAAGAAGGAAAATATGCAACAGGAACTAACTTAAGCATAAATGTAGATAATACAAAAGAGTGGAATTATAAATTTGAAGGAGACACACAACAAGCAACTTTACCAAGCGAATATACGGCTGTTGATTATATAGAAGGAACTGGGACACAATATATTGATACAGGATTGGTATTAACACAAGATAATTCGGTTGAACTTGAAATATCAATGAACGTAAAAAATAGTCAAAACAAAATGCTTTTTGGTACTAGAAGTGGAGCAAGTTCAAATAATATTTCAATAAATGCAACAACAAATTTAACATTAGATTTTAATAATAGCAATTATACTACTTATAGAACACAATGGGATTATACGATAAATACAAAATATATTTTGTATAATTCAAAAGAAAAAAGAATAATATATGATGAAAATAGAAATATTTTAAATCAAAAAACAAATGTTTGTAACGATACAATAACAACACCACAAACAGCGACATTATTTTATATTAATCCTAAACCTTCAAACGCTTGGTATAATGCAAGTGCTAAAATCTATTATTGTAAAATATGGGATAATGATACATTAGTAAGAAATATAATTCCATGTTATAGAAATAGTGATAATGAAGTGGGAATGTATGATCTAGTTACTAATACATTTTATACTAATAAAGGAACAGGTGTTTTTACTTATGGCAGTGCAATAACTATACCTAATCCAGAACAGCCATTAGATATTAATATAGTAACTGGAGAACAAAACATTGAGATTGTTGGTAAAAATAAATGTGATGTATCTCAAGGATATAGAAGAGGATATATAAATGCAAACGGTGGTGAATTTATAGCAGAAAATGTAAGTTATGTTTTAAATCAATATATTGAAGTTGTTGGTGGAAATACTTATACTTATAGCATAAATCAACCAATAAATAATATGTCTGTTTATTCTTACGACAAAAACAAAGAATTTATTAAAAGAGAAAGATTAATATACAGTAAAAATGTGTGTACAGTTACAGTTGATAGCAATGCAAAATATATTTTGTTAGGTGGTAATTATAATAATTATAATGCTATAACACAAACAATATTAAACGGATTAGATATTCAATTAGAAAATGGTTCAAGTGCAACATCATACGAAGAATATGAATCACAAACTTATCCTATTAATTTAGGTAATATAGAATTATGCAAAATAGGGAATTATCAAGATTATATTTATGAAAATAATGGGGATTGGTATTTGCATAAAGAAATTATTGGTGAAAATTTATGGAAAAAGGACTGGGTTTATGAAAGTAAATCTTCTATGCCTGTTCCTAGAACAGTTTTACGTTTAAGGAATATGAGTACAATCCATGCTTATTTTAGTAATTGTTTTTTAAGTAGTGAAATGAATAATCAACAAATTCCTAATAGACTTAAAACAGATAGCCCTAATTGGTTTCTTTCGTTAGCTAACAATTTAACTGGAATAGAGACAACAGATAGTAATAGTGTTAAATTAAATAAAATTATTACTTATTTACAAAATATATCAGCAAATATATATTATAAATTACAAACGCCAACAGACACACAAATAACTGATACAAACCTAATACAACAACTAGACAATTTAAAAAATGCAACATTATATAACGGAGTGAATAATATAAGCGTTGATGGAGATTTACCAGCAATACTTAACTTACATTATAATTTTGTAACTGCAAGAATTGATATAACATTATTATTTAGTGGTGTAGTTAAAAACACAGGTAATATTAATCTTAATCCTAGATATCCTCATTATTGTAATTTAGAAGTGTTAGGTTTTAAAAATTTCTTAAGTGAGTGCGACCTATTGGATTTTGTCATAAATAATAAAACTATAACCGAAGCGATAGAACAAGTAACACAAGCAGTAGCAAGTTATGGTTTTGTAGTAGGAAATATCAATATAAATGATGATACTATAATAGGAGCATATTCTACACAAGAAAAAACACCTTATGATGTGTTTCAATATTTAGCTGATATTTCACAAAGTAGATGGTACACAAGATTAGTTGATGAAAACACAGTAGCAATTGATTTCTATGACCCAGTAGCAATGCAAAGAGGTGTTGATTTAGATTTTTCTAATAATACATTTGCTTGCCAAAATAATGTAGAAGATTTATCTTTTAATTATGGAACTTATGATTATAGAAATAAACAAATAATGTTATCTAACCAAGTGTTTGGTGGGGTAGATTTTGAAGAAACAATAATTGCAGATGGATACAACAAGATATTTAATACAACAACACCAATAGGAATATTAAAAGGAATAACAGTTAATGGTTCTAGTTCAACGTTTGCAACAAATGAAGAAAAAGAAATGGGTGTAGAAGCAGATTTTTACTATACACCAGGTAATACACAAATAGAAAGCAATGATGAAACATATACTGCTAACACAATAATAATAGTAGGATACACACCATTAGTTAAAGGTAGACAAGTTATAAGTAATACAACTGAAATAAGCAGAATAGCAACTCAAACAGGTAGAAATGGAACTATATCAAGATATGAAAAAAGAAATGATGTATTATCTAGTGATGAATTAGAGTTAATAGGAAATAGTTATTTAAAATATAAAGGAACACCAGAGATAAATTTAACATTAGTAACAAAAGATGTTGATTTATACAACATAGGACAAATAGTATATTTTAATTATCCTAATATACAAGACTTATCAAAAGATTATATGGTTAAATCTAAAAAAACAAGAATAATCAATACTGCAACCGATTGGAATATTTGGTATACATACACTTTAACAAGTAATTTTAATAGTGAAAATGCTATAAATTATTTTGATAATCAAAGAGCTAAAGCAAGTGGTAATATACAAGTTGGAGATTATATAACTAGAAATGTAGATATAGAAAATAGTTGTATGATTATATTCAGTAATCCAAGTGCAACTGAAATAACAGTAACAGGAGATAACATATTAAATGCACCATTGAATTCACCATTTATACAATAGGAGGTAATTATGACAAATGATTTTAAAGAACAATTATTAAATTATTTAACAGGTACTATTCAAGTGGAAACACCACTAGATAATCCTACATATTATATAGAAAAAGAAACCTTGATAAATAATCTTTACACTAATATAACTAATGAAATAGGAAATAATAATTTTGAAATTATAAATGTTATACAATCTAAAACTAATTCTAATATAGTTATAAATGGTAAAAATACAACTAATAATAATTCATTTTTAATAGTTACTGATGAAAAATTTAATATATTATCTTATTTTGATGAATTTTCAAGTGGTGTATCTTTTAGAATGTTTACAGGCTTTAATATTGATGAAAACGGATATTTTTATACAATAGAAAGTGACCATGGAACAAATTTAAACAACAAAAGATTTCTAATGTTAAATAATATAGCAGTAGCAAATGCCAACGGAGAATATCAAGTAAAAATAAGAAAAAGCTATGCAGTACCAAATACAACAGTATTATATAACAATTCAATACAAGGGTTATATAAATCAGTAGGACAATCAATTTATGTTATATTAAATGCAGATAATAGTGCTAATAGATATTTAACTAAATTAACTATAAATGTCGGTGCAAGTAATGATTGGGAAGATAACGCAATAAGTGGAGTTGTAGGAGATGACCAAATATTAAGTGTAGATAGTGAAGGTAATATGTTATTTAAAACAATAACTTCAGGAGTTCCTATTAGTACATATACTTATGGAGTATCAATTTATATCTATGATAATGGAACAGAAACAACAACAACTATAACTGATACTACTATAACAGGAATGGAAAGAAGAAGAAGTATTGCAAAATTTAAAAATATAAATGAAGCATATATCGGTTACAAATTGTTTGATACAGCAAGTACATATAGTCAATATGTAATAAATTATTTTGATTTAACTACAAACATAATAACAAAAGTTTATGATTATAGTGATATTTATGTTTTAAATTTGGCAGATATAAATTTTTTAACATTTTATAGAATAGATAATGAAATGATGTTTAAATTTAATATAATAACAAATAGTAGTACAAATGAATTTAATATAATAGTTGGTAGATTGATAGGAACAGAAGAACAAAACACATTGTTAGCAAGTGGAATAACTCCTTTAACAACAAATGTAGATTTTTTCGTAGTATTAAAAACATTTAATTTATATCAATACATAGCACAATATAATGATAATGCTTATTCAACAAAAGAAATATATCAATCTAATGGTTATAATGGAGATAGTTATATAGATACAAACTGTCTTATACCAAATATATCTTATCTTTATAGTAATAATAGCTTAATTTATGCAAGAACACTATATAATAAACAAGTAAATGGAAATACAACTACAAGCACAGTAGAAATACCTTATAATTATCTAAATGGAATATCAATACAACCAAAGCAATTATTAGGACAAACTAATATGATATTAAATAGTGATACAAACCCAATAACAAAAAATATATATGAAACATTAGATATAAACTTTATAAATACAATAACAATGCAAGATAATGATAATTCTATAAACTTAAATGGTGCAAGTAGATTAAATAATTCAGCAACAAGTACAAATGATTATTCTAATGCACAAATTGGTTATTACAGATTAAACTACACCGATGGAACAACAGAAGATTTTAAAATTAATCCTAGTGAATACACACCAACAGATGAATATTCAGGAACGTATAATTTTGCCGTATACGTTAAAAAACCTATTACTAATATAAATATACTATCTAATGATAAAACAACTGTCTATGCTACCTTAAATTTAGTTTTAGAGGTAGGTAAATATTATAGAATAAATCAAAATGTGGAGGTGGTTTAATATGGCAGTACAAACAATAACTTATGGAGATAAAAGTTATCTAAATGAAAATGCAGATATACCAGCAACAAATAAAGTACAAGATACTGATATGAATGAAATAAAATCAGTAGTAAATAATAATGCAACCGAATTTAATAATTTTACACAAGAATTAGTACCAACTGTATTATATGAAAATCAAAGTGGTTCTGGAAATAATATAACATTAAGTGATAATATATCTAATTATAGTTTTTATGAAATTACATTTTCAAGAAGTGGAAATGGCTATAATACAATTAGAATGTCAACTGATTTTTTAACCAATATATGTTTAATGACTTCTTTTTATGGAGGAAATTTATATAGAATATATATGGCTAATATTAGTATATCAGGAACATCATTGACAAGAAATTATGGTAGATATTTAAACGTTGCAGATAATGCTAGCTTATCAACAGGAGAAGAAAGTTCTGTATTAATATATAAAGTAATAGGTTATAAATAGAAAGGAGTTAAAATGGAGACAATAATTACAGCTTTGATAAGTGGATTATGTGTAGGAATACCTACAATAATTTCTACAATAGTAATTAATAATAAAAATAGTGCTTTAATTAAATATAGATTAGAGCAACTAGAATTAAGAGTAAAAGAACATAATAATTTTGGAGTAAGATTTCAAAAAATAGAAGATGATGTTAAATATTTAAAGGAGAAAGTAAAATGAAAAAATTATGGAATAATAGAATATTTAGAACATTTTTACAAACAGCAATTTCAACAATAGTAACATTCTTTACAATAAATAATATATTTGAAATAGATGATAAAGCATTAATAAGTTTAATAATTAGTGCAATAGCAACAGGATTAAGTGCAATAATGCCTTTATTTAATGAGGAGGGATAATATGGTAAAAATAATTCAAAAAATAGTACCAGTAAGTAAATATTCAATCAAATGTCCTTATAAGATGACGCCAATAGGAATAACAGTTCATAATACAGCAAATGACGCAAGTGCTTTAAATGAAATAGCATATATGACTAATAACAATTATGAGATAAGCTACCATTATGCAGTAGATGATATTCAAGCAGTACAAGGTTTGCCTTTAAATAGAAATGGCTGGCATGCTTCTGATGGAAATGGTACAGGAAATAGAAAAACCATAGCAATAGAAATATGTTATTCTAAAAGTGGTGGAGCTAGATTTGATAAAGCAGAAGAAAATGCAAGTGAACTAATAGCACAATTACTTAAACAATATGGTTGGGGTATAGATAGAGTTAAAAGACATTATGATTATGCACCAAATAAAAAATATTGTCCACATAGAACAATGGATAAAGGTTGGGATAGATTTCTTAATATGATTAAAGCAAAATTAAATAGTAGTTCGACACAACCAACACCAACTAATCAAGTAAATGTTTATTACAGAGTTAAAACACAAAAACATGGTTGGTTAAGTGAAGTTAAAAATCTTAATGATTATGCAGGTTGGCAAAATTCACCAATAACAGGTGTTGCAATAAAAGTTGATAAAGGAAGTATAAGATACAGAGTTCATATTAAAGGTGGACAATGGCTACCCTATGTAACTGGTTATGATATAAATAATATGGTTAATGGTTGGGCAGGAAATAATTTGGCAATAGATTTAATAGAAGCATATTATTATACACCATCTAATATTAGACCATACAAAAAAATAAAATATAGAGTAAACGGACTTCCTTGGCAGTATGACAATGAAAAAACAAAAGGGCAAGATGGTTATGCTGGAATTATTGGAAGAAATATAACAAAATTAGAAATGATTATAGAATAGAGTTAAGAGAATATCTTAACTCTTTTTTATTGCTTATTTTTAAGCTCATACACGAACAAAAATATAAAAGTAATGTAATTATACTATAAAGAAAAAAAGTTACCTAAAACAAAAATAAATGGTTATTTCACATTTTTATAAAATAATATAAAAAATGTATTGACAAAATACAAAAAGTATATTATAATGTTATTGCAAGATAAAAAGAGGATATCTTACAGAGGAGGAAAAAAATGAAAACAATTATTAAAGGGGTTAAAAAGTTGATATTTTTCTATAAGAGTGTATCAGATGATTATATACCAATATATGTCGATACAAAATTAACTACATTTAAAAGAAGGGAGATGATATAATGAAAACAAGAATTAAGAAAAATCGTAGCAAAAGAACAAAAGTATATTTAACATTAATTTTAACGGCATTTTTCAGTCTTATAAGAAACGTTTTAGAGTTGATAATATATTTACTAGGATTAATAATAAAGTTCGTATATAAGCTTGTATTTAAGTTTGACAGCCTAGTAGCAAAATTATTTATGAAATTACCTAGACCAACAAAAGCAGTAATAATATATGTATTAGTTTTAACATTTGGATTAAGTTTACAAAGAACATTAAAGCAACAACAACCAGTAAAAGAATTTAAAAGAGCAGAAATTACTTATGTAGAACCAAAAGCCGAAGAAATAAAAGTAGAAGTTAAAGAAGAAGTTAAGCAAGAACCAACGTGTACATTCGGAGAAGTATCTTGTAAGATTTATAATAAAGCAAAAGAAATGGGCTTAAATGAAGAACATTCAAAAATAGTAGTAGCTATTGCTAAATGGGAAACAGGAAATTACACATCAAATGCTTTTAAAAATAAAAATAATGTTGGTGGAATGATGTGTTCAGGAGAACTAATCAAATATAATAGTTTAGATGAAGGTATAAATGCTTTTGTTAAAAACTTAAAAAATAATTACTTTGATATAGGATTAGATACAATTGACAAAATTCAACCTAAATATTGTCCAGTAGGAGCAGAAAACGACCCATATGGATTAAATAAGTATTGGTTAGATGGTGTCAAGAACCTTTACAATACTTTATAATAATACAAAAAATATATTGACATTAGTTAAAAAATATATTATAATGTAATTACAATGAAAGGAGATAAAAAAATGAAAAAAAGATATTTAAAAAAGTGGGTTGAAGTTGTATTATGTGCAATATTATTAATATCATTATTTGTATTAGGTGGAGAAAGTGAAACATACTTTTTTACAAGCAAATTAATATCTTTACCTATTGCTTTGATAAGTGGTTACATTTTAATAAAATATACTAAAATTGAAGATTAAAATTATTGACAATACCATAAATAAGTATTATAATTGATATTAAGTAAAGGAGGTATGAAGATGGAAAAACCAATATTTGTATTTCAAAAACATGCAGATAAAACAACAAATAAAATGATTATACCAAAAGCAGTAGTTCAAAATTGGGGATATGACTATTATATGGAAATATACAACGATAAGATAGTTTTAAAACCAATTAAGAAGGGAGAATAATAGTGCCAGTAATAAGAATAAACAAATCAAAAGATTATGTTACAATGAGTAATTACCATTTTAAAGAAAAAGATATGAGTTTAAAAGCAAAAGGATTATTAAGTGAAATGTTATCTTTACCTGATAATTGGGATTATTCTATTAGGGGATTGGTTGCTATTAATAAAGAAAATGAAAGTTCAATAAAAAGTACATTAGAAGAATTAAAAAAGTTTGGTTATTTAAGAATTACAAAATTATTACCTAATCAAACAAAAACAGGAAGAATAGAATATGTTTATGACATATTTGAAAAAAAACAAGAGGGTAAAAAACAAGGGGTAGAAAATCTAGGGGTTGAATTTCTAGAGGTTGAAAATCAAGTACAATATAATATTAATAATAAAATATTAAATAATAAAAAATTAAATAATATAAATATTAATAATACAAGTATTAATAAAAAAGAAAAAAGTATAAAAAGAAAATTTGATAAACCAACAATAGAACAAATACAAGAATATTGTATAGAGAGAAATAACGGCATAAATGCCGAAGCATTTTATGATTTTTATGAAAGTAAAAATTGGTATGTAGGAAAGAATAAGATGTCAGATTGGAAAGCTTGCGTTAGAACATGGGAACAGAGACAACAATCTAAAACTAAAACATCAACAGATAGAATGAATGAGGTATTTGAAAGATTTTTGAAAGAAGATGATTAAAATGGAAAAAAGAGAAACAATAGAATTTATGAATAGAATAAAAAGCCATTATCAAGAATTTATAGTAGATGATTTTAAAATAAAAGAGTGGCATAAAGAATTATCTAAATTTGATTTAGAAGATGTTAATCAAAAATTAGATGAACACTTAAAAAATAGTGAATATGGGGAATATATACCTAAATTATTCTTTTTAACAAAATATTTAATACCATCAAAAGATAAAGGGAAGATAAAACATTATGTAGTAAAATGTCAATTGTGCAACTGTGATGTTCCTGATAGTGAATATGATAGCCATTATAAAAGATGTAGCAGTTCAAGTACAATAGTAAGAGATATGAAGAAATATTTTAATCTAACAGTAGATTATCAACAACTAATGTTAATGAAACATGAAGATTTTGAAAAAGCTTACAATAGATACTTAACAAAAATGTTAGAAAGTGATGATCTAAGTAATCTAAGAAAAAAAATAATACTTAGATGTTTATATCCAAATGAAGATACAGAAACATTAGAAGATATGCTAAAAGGAATTAGTGAAATTAATTAGGAGAAATTATGAATAAAACTAAAAAAGAATTATATGAAGAAAACAAAAAATTAAGAAAGGCAATAAAGACTTATGGGGAGTTTTGGGAGACCGAAGCAATAGAAGAATGTACTAAACAATTAAGATTTGTCAAAAAGTCAATGTATATAGCAAGTATAATATTATTAATAATAAGTGCTTTTCTAATAGGATTAGGGTGGTAAGGAGATAATTATGCAAATAGAACAAAATGATATATTAATATTTAAAAATGGTATGAGTAAATTATTTCATGAAAACGAACGATGGATATTATATGCATTTTATGATGAGAATTTAAAATGTAAAACTGATGATAGATATTCAATAGTAAAAGTAATGAAGGCAGAATATAAAGAAAAAGGTAAAAGGAGATGATAAAATGAATAAAGAAGAAAAACTAAAAAAACAAATAGAAGATTTACAAGAACAAATAATAGATTTATGTAGCAATTTAGTAGAATTAGGAAATGAATTAGATAAAACAAGAAATCATAATAAAGCAAGTGCAAAATGGTATAAAAATTTATCAAAAGATAAAAAGAAAATAAGGAATTTAAAACATTTATTAAGATATTATGAAAACAAGCAAGCAGAAGTTAATTTATTTAAAAGTGAGGTGGAATGAAATGAAAGAATTAAGAGTAATAGATTTTTTAGAACTACTAGCAAATGATAAAATAGAAAAACCTAAAATGATTATATTTGATGAAAATGCATATCAATTAGGTGGTTATGCTAAAATGGGTTCTAACGAAATAATAATTGGTAATGAAAAAAGAGTTTATGATTATGATTATATAACAACCGAAGACAATAAATATGGCAATCAATGGTTAAGTAATAATTTGTTTTTTGGAAGTTTTTTTGATAGAAACGATTTAAACCAAAAAATAATTATTCCTAATTATGATAATTTAAAAAAGGAAGTGGAATAATGAAAAATAAAGAGATAGAAGAATTATTAAATAATATTAAAGACAAATATAGTTATGACCCTTATGATACAACTGGTAATGTATATACTACAATTTCTTATGAAGAAGGACAATTACTATTATCATACATAGAACAACTAGAAAATAAAAACAAAGAAAACAGTTTATTATTAATAGAATTTCAAGACATGGAACAAAGAATTGAACAACTAGAAAATAATAGAGATAAAGCATTGAAAATAATAGATAGTTATGAATTAGGTAAATACGACTATTCTATACCACCGGGAGGAATAATTGAATTAAGAGAAGCTTTAAAAGGTGAAATAGAATGATAGATTGGATTGAAGAAGAAAAACAATATGTTGATAGAGCAGTAGATAATCACTTAAAAGAGCAAAGTAAAATGCCATTGGGATTTATGATAAGTAGAAAAACACTTAATAAAAATATTGAAAAAGTAAGAAAAGAAGCAACTGATAGATATAGGTTTAACAAGTTAATGAAGTATCGTGGAGAAATAGAAACAGAAAGAAAAAGAATAGATAAAGTAGTGGAAGAAATCAACAACAAATTTAATGATTATTTAGAAAACCAAAACCATATTATATCTAAAAATATTAAGCCTTTTAGAGTTGAGGCAAAACCTTATAATGGTTACACAGAACCTACATTAAGTAATTTAGAAGTAGTTACAATTCAATGTGAGCCATTTAAACTATCATTTATTCAAGAAAAGGTAGATAAAATGAACGAATTAGAAGGGAAGAATAAAGAATGAAAATAATAGATTGGAAACCTATAAAAGGTTTTGATGGTTATTTTATTAATGATTTAGGTGAAATTAAAAGTACAAGAACTTTTAAAGGAACACAAGAAAAAATTTTAAAACCAAACAAAAATCAACAAGGTTATATAACATATAATTTAATGAGAAATGGGAAAGTGTTTAGAAAACCATTACATAGATTATTAATGGAAACATTTAAACCAAATAAAGATAATCTTCCTTGTATTAATCATATAGATGGTAATATTTTAAATAATTCACTTGATAATCTTGAGTGGTGTACTTATGGGCATAATGAAAAAGAAGCATATAGATTAGGGCTAAAAAAGCCTAGAATTAAAGAAAAAGAAGTAGTGCAATTTACTAAAGATTATAAAATTGTTAGTTTTTGGAAAAGTGTAAATGAAATAGAAAAAGAATTAGGTTATAGTGCTGGTAATATTTGCGAAGTATGTAATTGCAATAGAAAAAGTGCTTATGGCTATATATGGAGGTATGTAAATGAGTAAATTAACAATTATTCAATTATTAAATAAAATAGCAAAAGGTGAAGAAGTGCCTAAAAAAATAAAATATAAAGATTGGTTATATGATTGGAATGAACTTGCAAAAGATTATGAATGTGGTAATGATTGGTTAGAAGAAAGAATTTGTGATGATTTTAAAATATTTTTAAATGATGAAGTAGAAATAATAGAAGAAGATAAGGAAATAGAAAAAATAGATATTATGTCAGATGAAGCAACACCTAATAGTTATTATATATTAAATGAACATGGAACAAAATGTTATTTAACTAAACATAGTAAAGTAATAGCAGATAGAGTTAATTTATTAATAGATAAAGTAAATAGTTTGGAGAATAAAGAATGAAAAAAATAGCAGTATTACAAGCAGAATTTGATAGTGATATTATGATATGTGATGAAGATTTAAAAAAATATTATAATAATGATTGGTTAAAATTTATGCAAGAATTATTTGAAAATGAAAGTATAGGGTTATTTGATGATATTAAATTGGTTGATATTTTAGATAAGGAGAAGAAACAATGAAATATCAAGTAGCAGGACATAAAAGAAAAATACAAATAGGTGTTATACCTTATGATGTAGTATGTGAATTTGATGATTTAATTCAAATGTATTATATGATGGACAAAGTAGAACCAAGCATATATGATAGTATATTAGTAATTGATACATATACGAACGAAGTAGTAGCTAGTAGAGAATTAGATGAACCATATACAAGGAAAAGGAGAAAGTAATGACATATATAAAAAAAATAAGATTAGAAAACAATTTAACTAGAAAAGAAATGGCACAAATATTAAATATAAATTATAATAATTATTTAAGATGTGAACGTGGAGAACTTAATGTATCATTAAAATCAATAAAAAAATTAAAAGAACGTTTTAAAATAGATACAAATAATTTTTTTAAATAATATAAAAAATGTATTGACATTTACCAAATAATTTTATATAATTAAATTGTAATTAAATAGAGAAAGGAAATGATAAAATGAAATTTGATTACAAAAATATTACATTTGGGGATTTAGATGTTGAATACAATTATATTAACTTTGGAGCAATATGTGATGGAGACAATCAAGTTATAATAATGGAGGTAAAAGATGACACAGAATGAAATGTTATTAGATTACCTTAATAAAAATGGTAGTATAACAACTTATGAAAGTTTTACTGAATTATTTATAACAAGATTATCAGCAAGAATACATGATTTAAAACAAATGGGTTATGAATTTAATGAAGAATGGATAACCAAGAAAAATAGATATGGAAAGACTTGCAGTTTTAAGAAATATATATTAAGAGGTGAAAATAATGAGTAATACAATTACTAAAAATCAAACTGCTAATGTTGGTAAATATAGTTATCAATATGTAGATATAGCACAAATACATGAATATTTAGAAGAAAATGGAATGAAATATTATCAAGAAATAGAAACATCTCCAATAAATGGAAAAGATTATATAATGACTTATAGATTTATAAATGGAGAATGGGAAGAAAAGCCAAAAAGAGGTTGCCAAGTAACAGAAGCAACTTTGATGGGAGTAAATAATCCAGCACAACAACAAGGAAGCGCAATAACTTATGCTAGAAGATATAGTTTATTAATGGCATTTGGATTAGCAACTGAAGATGATGATGCACAAAGTTTAAGTGAATTAAAAGAACCAACAAAAGAAGATGCAGAAAAGTATGTAATTAGTTTTGGAAAACATAAAGGAAAAAAATTAAATGAAGTACCAGAAGATTATTTGGAATGGTTAAGAGATAATGATAAAACAGAACCTTATTTAAAGAAATGTTGCATATTACTAACTGAACCACTACCAAATGAAAATGAACAATTAAAAATAATAAAATTAATGGCTAGAGTAAACGAATTAGCATTAGATACAAATACAAATCTAGATGATATAACAAATCATTATGAAGTAGAAAGTACAAGCAAAATGGCATTAAAACAATTAGAAGATTGCATTAAAAACCTAGAAGAAAAGAAAAGGAGAATGTAATATGACATATTTAAAATTATTAGATAGTGAATATAAAATGTTAAAAGAAATAGAAGAAATAACTAATACAGATTATGAAGTAGGAGATTTTATCAAAGTAGAAAATTTAATATCAATAATAGAAGATTTAAAAATAGAATATGATAGATTAAAAGAGGAGAACGAAGATGAATAGTTTTATAGGTATAGGAAGATTAACAAAAGATTGTGAATTGAGATATACAACTAGCAATAAAGCAGTTGCTAGTTTCTCAATAGCAATAACAAGAACATATAAAGCACCTAATGGAGATTATGAAAGTGATTTTATAAATTGTGAATGTTGGGGACAAGTAGCAGAAACGTTATCTAAATACACACATAAAGGAGATTTAATAGCAGTAAATGGAAATATAAGAACTGATAAATACCAAGATAACAACGGCAATAATAAAACAAGAACATATATATTAGTAAATAGAGTACAATTTTTATCAACAAAGAAAGTAGATTTAGGCAACGATTTACCAACAAATAATTTAGAAATGCCATTTTAAGGAGGAAATTATGAAAAATAATGATTATAATTTTAATTATAGTGAATGTTTAAAAGAAAAAGATAATTTGACAAACAGAGAAATAATCAATGTCTGTACTGGTGAAACAACTAAAATTAATTATGGAGTTGGTGATTTAATGGTAATAATTGTTGTTTTAATATTGTTATTAACAGTTATTGGAATTCTATTAACTATTCTATTAGATATTATAAGAGGTTAATAATATGAGTGAAACAAAGGTAATAATAAGTTTTAAAATAGATAGTTGGAATGAACCACAACTAGAAAAAATATTAGAACAAATAATAAAATTAAAAACTTACGATTTAAAAATAGAGGTAAATAAATAATGTTAGGCAAACCATTAGACTTAATAAATTGGTTATATAATCAAGAAAAAGATAAATTATATGAGATAAAAGAATATAAACAAAAAAGAAGTTTAAATGCAAATGCTTATATGTGGGTATTAATAAATGAAATTGCTAATAAAGTAAGATTACCAAAAGAAGAAGTATATTTGAATATGTTAAAAAGTTATGGACAATCTACAATAGTTAGTTTATTATCTAGTATTGATTATAATGGTTTCTTTAAATATTATGAAGTGATAGGCACAAGTGTATTAAATAATAAAGAATTTACTCATATAAAAGTATTTAAAGGCAGCAGTGAATATAATACACTTGAAATGTCTATCTTAATAGATGGAGTAGTGCATGAATGTACTAATTTAGGAATACCAACTATAAATGATGATGAGTTAGAAAGATTAAAAGGAAGTTGGAAAAATGAAAAATGATGATTTTGATTTATTATATGCATTCCCAAAATACAGGAGAGCTAAAAATAGAATAAAAGATTTGAATAGGGAATGTAGAAGATTATATAAAAATTGGGAAATACAAATAACTAAAAACGAAAAACAAAAGGAACAAATAATAAGATTAAAGAGTTTAGTAGAAGATTTAAGAAAAGAGATAAAAGGTGGTAATAATGAAATACACAATGTCGGAAAAAGTATTAGAAGAAAGAATTAAATTTAGAATTTATTGTAGTTGTGGGCATAGTATGATTATATTTCCATTTGAACACAGAAATAAAAAATTATGTACTCATTGTGGTAAATATGTTTATAAAGATAAAAAAGAAGAATTTAAAGAAAGATTGAGCGTATTATTATGAAAAGAATAAATGATAATATGACTGAATTAGAAATAAAACAAGCAGAAACAATAAACAAATTACAAGAACAATTAAAATTAAAGTCTTATGATATATCCCAATATAAAAAGAAAATATACTTATTAAAAAGAAAAATTAATTTAACAAGTTCTGCATTAAGCCATAGTATAGAAATGTTACAAGATATGCAGTTTAGTAAAGATTATAGTAAATTACATACAGTTGTATTAATGCTAAAAGCAACAACAAAAGAGGGAATAGCACAAGATGAAAAGATTTAGTATATTACAAAATGAGAAAAAATGTTATGTTTGTGGGGCTACCCAAAATATACATATTCATGAAGTTATGTTTGGTCGTAATAGAAATAACTCTATAAAAGATGGTTGCTGTGTATATTTGTGTGGATATCACCATAATCAAAGTAATGAGGGAGTGCATTTTAATCATAAATTAGATATGAAATTAAAACAAAAAATGGAAAAAAGATGGCTAGAATATTATCATAAAGACATAGAAGATTTTATAAAAAAATATGGTCGTAACTACTTGTAAATTTTATAATATTATGCTATTATATACATAGCAGGGGAATTAAAAACTATCAAGGTTTTTCACCCCCCTTTTTTTGTAATTTATCTTTTTTAATCCTTTCTTAGAGCGGGTTTGTGATAGTGAGTTTGGTTCTGAATTTATTTGGAGGTAAAAATGAAATTTGATAGAATGATAAAGCATAATAAAGAAAAACAAGAACTTGAAAACATAAGAAAAACATATGGTAAAAAACCAAAAGAAAAATGTCCTAAATGCAACAAAAAGACATTATTCTTTAAAAATAATAAGGGTGAAATATATTGTATCAGATGTGATAAGATTGTGAGGGTAGAAAATGTATAAATTTAATTTTATAGATGATGACAAACTAGAATTAGTATATACAAGTAAAAATAAAGAACAAAAAAGATTTGAATTTGAAAGAACAATAAATGATAAAAAGAAATTTGAAGAAGTAAATGTTAGAGCAGAAATGAAGCTAAAACTTAATTTAACCAAGCAAGGATTAACGAAAGATGATTTTGTGATAACTACTAAGGTAAACGGTAAAACAATCTATAATGAGCAAAATTACAACGAATTAAAAGATGAATATGTAGGAACAGAAGTATTTGTTATATTAGATGAAATAATAAGAGATAAATTTGGAATGAGTTTTGATGATTTATGGCAAGATATGGGATTTACAAATGAAAATAAAACAGAGTTACAACTATTTATTCAAAAGTTTAGTGTAATAATAAATGGTGGTAAAGAAGAAACGGTAAAACCCTCAAAAGAAAGTTAAGCAAAAAACAATATTTTGTTATGCTTATGATAGTGATTTAGAGCAAGGATATGCTTTTTATTGTGCTAGGTATAAAGATATGAAATATAGTGAGTTCTTAAAATTAGGAATAAGTGAATTTCAAAAGAAATTAGCAAGTATTCCAGAAACCGAACCTTTATATAATATAATTAAGTCTAGAACAATAAAAATAGGAGAAATCAAAGATAAAGAAGAACGTAAGTATTGGCAAAAAATGAAAAGGAATAATAGAATACCAAATGTATATTTAAGTAATAAAGAAATATATGAGAACTTAAAAGAAAGTTCTCAAAAATTAGGAGGATTAGATGGAAAAAGATTTAATTAAGTTCATGAAGAATGTTAAGTTCATAGACAAAGACATGAGTGAGTATGAAGATGAAAATGGTAATTATTATTTAATACCAAACGGACAACTTATAACAAATGTAAGTTTTAATCAACCAACAGAAGAAGAATACAAAATAGGAAAATATCAAAATATATTTGAAGATTTAGATTATAAAGAAACAACAATAAAAAAGAAAGTAACAAAAGATACAGTAACCAAAAAAGAAAAAGATAAATTTACAATAATAGAAGTAGATACACCAGTTAAAAATATATGGGTAGTAACTAATTATTTAAAAGCAACAAAATGCTTTACAACAAAAAAAGAAGCATTAGAATTAGCAAAAAAGATAAATAAAGAAGTATTAGAAATATCTAAAAAGTAAAATACAAGGGTAGAAAAAGGGAACAGGCGAGTATCAATATTAAACTGTAGGAGGGTTGGCAGTGATACTTAATAAGGGAGTAAAGAAAGGTAAATAATTATATGCGTGGAAGATAGTTCAATTATGTATATAATTAGTCGTGGGCGCGGGAACTATCGTGAATAAGATGTTTGGGAAAAAATCATGGTTTGCTTATTCAAATTAAGAAAGGTAAATAATATGTTAAAAGTATTAGAATTATTTGGTGGTATCGGTGCATGTAGTAAAGCATTAGAAAATCTAAACATTGATTATGAAATAGCAGATTATGTAGAAATAGATAAATATGCTGTAGCAAGTTTTAATGCTATTCATAATACGAGCTTTCAACCACAGGACATATGCCAGTGGGATAAAGACATAGAAGTGGATTTGATAATGCATGGTAGTCCATGTCAAGATTTTTCACTTGCAGGAAAACAAGCTGGTGGTGATGAAGGATCAGGAACTCGTTCGAGCCTAATGTTTGAAACAATAAGAATAGTAGATAAGTTAAAGCCAAAGTATGTTATATGGGAAAATGTTAAAAACTTATTAAGTAAGAATCACCGACATAACTTTGATAGTTATTTAGAAAAAATGGAAAGTTTAGGTTATAAAAACTATTATCAAGTATTAAATGCAAAAGATTATGGAATACCACAAAATAGAGAGAGAGTTTTTACTGTTAGTATTAGAAATGATATTACAATAGATAAAACAGTAAAACCATCAGTAGCAGTAAATTTTGAAAGAGAAAAAGAAAATATAATTAAAAGTGATAAAGAAATATACCAATGTGAATGTGAAAGTGGTTGGCAAGATAATAAAGTAGGTTTAAAAGTATCACCAACTATTAGAGCAAATAATAATAACACTTTTATATTAGAAGATAATAGACATTTTGAATTTCCACCAAAACAAGAACTTAAATTAAAATTAAAAGATATGTTAGAAGAAAATGTTGATGAAAAATATTATTTAAGTGATACACAAATAAAAAGAATTGAAACAACAACATATAATGTAGGCAAAACACGAATACAAAAGAAAGACTGGTGTGATACATTGTGTGCGAGAGATTGGAAAGACCCAAAATGTGTGGAAATAAAAGAAGCAACTAAAAAAGGATATTTAGAAGCTGAAGAAGGTGATGGTGTGGATATATCAAGTAGAATGCAACATCATAGAGGTACTGTTCAAAAAGAAATGATTCAAACATTGGATAGTCAAGGTGGAAATAGTAAAGGTGTTGTAATAAAAAAAGATACTCCGAATTATATTGAGTGGGAAGAAGAAGGAAAGTTCGAATCTGATTGTAGAGCATACAAAGAAGATAAAATAAGTGGTGCAATTGTAAGTACTCCGAAGAATAAAGTTTTATTAAAAGAAAAATTATGTAATGAATTAATAGAACAAGGTATGGTTGAAGAAAATGATGTTATAAGACATAGTTATTCAAATAGTCGAATGAATAATTTCTATAAACAAAATAGTGCTAACAATAATGTAAGTCCTACTTTAGATACAAGATGTGATTGTTTAGGTGTAACAGTTAAAACCATTGGAAATTATTCTCCATCAAATCATAATGCATCAAGAGTTGTAGATAATGATGGATTAGCACCAACAGTTATGGAGAATCATGGAACTGTTACTGCAACTCAAGATCAATTAAGAATAAGAAAATTAACCCCAAAAGAATGTTGGCGACTTATGGGATTTGATGATGAAGATTTTGAAAAGGCAAGTCAAGTTAATTCAAATGCACAGCTTTATAAACAAGCTGGTAATTCAATAGTAGTAAATGTGCTAGAAAACATATTGAAAAACTTATTATAAAGGAAGTGATATATTGGCAAATATAGATAACCTTGTATATGATAAAGGCTTTGATACTAGAACTACCGAAGAACTATCCGAAATAACTAGAAAGGGTGGTATCAATAGTGGAAAAGCAAGGAGAGAAAAAGCACAACTAAAAAAAGAATTAGAAATGCTATTAAAATGTACTAATGAAGGAACAACATATTCTAATCAAATTACATTAGGTTTAATAGCAAATGCAATAGATAAGAATAAAGGTGGCAACCCTAAATCTTATGAACTGATAGCAAGAATGTTAGGAGAATTAGAAACAGAAAAAGAACCACCAGTTACACCTGAATTAAAAATAGAAATAGTAAATAATGAAGAATTAGAAAAGGAAATGTATGAATAAATATCATAATAAAAAAGTAATATACAAAGGAATTAAATTTGATAGTATAAAAGAAAGAAATTGGTATATGGTATTAGAAAATTATATTCGTAATGGTAGAATAAAAGATTTAAAAAGACAAGTACCATTTGAATTAATACCAACATACAAAATAAATAATAAAACAGTAAGAAAAATGCAATATATAGCAGATTTCACATACATAACAACAAATGATAATAAATTGCATATAGTAGATACCAAAGGCTATAGAACAGAAGTATATAAACTTAAAAAAAAGATATTTGAATATAAATACAAAATGGAGATAGAAGAAATATGATATTAGATAGTAATAATAAGCCTATATCGAACAAAATATTAAAAGATAAGGAGTTTATACCGAGTGTATTTAAAAGTGGCGTAGAAGCCAAAAAAGGAGGAAATAACAATGGAATTTATCAAGATAGGAAAAAACTACATGATAAAGAACAGCCCAAGCATAATAGTAACAGAAGAAGAAAAACTTAAATTAGAAAAGAATGAACTAATATTAAAAGATATAGAAGGTTGTAATTGCCAAGGAGAAACTACCAAAAAAATCAGTAAGATAAATAAAAGGATTAAAGAGGTAGAGAATGAAACTAAGCAAGAAACAAAATAGTTTAATAAATGATATACAAAACACAAAAGAACAAGAGATATATATATTAGGAAGTACACAAAGTGGTAAAACTTTTGCTATTTCATTAGGAACAATTAAATATGCAGAAAATTTATCAAAAGCCTATCCTAATGAAGAATTTGATGGTGCAATAGTGGGTTGGAGTGTAGCAACAATGAAAAAAAATATACTTGATGTAATGCTAGACTTTTTTAAAATGCAAGGAACACCATTAGAAAAGAATAAAGATTGGAAATGGGGAAATAATGAAAAATGGATTAAATTACATAATATAACATTTACATTCTTTCCTTTTAATAATGTTTTATCATTTAACAATATAGTAGGTAGACCATTAATTTATATATGGGTAGATGAAAGTGCAAGAATATATACTCAAAAAGCATTGCAAGAACAATTTAATCAATTCCCAGGTAGGCAAATGAGTTATGCTAATAATCCATATATAAAGACTATTCACAGTTTTAATGTAGAAGGTGGAGAAAATCATGATTATAAATTAGACTACCTAGATAGAAAACAAGATAAAAAAAATTATGTATTCTTTCCTTATGATAATCCTAAAATAAACACAAAAGAAGCAATACATAAAGTTATAGAATTATTCCCACCAGGAGCATTAAGAGACCAAAAAGTTTATAACAAATGGACGGTAGGGTTTGGCAGAGTATTTGAAAGCATAAATATAATAGATAATGTAAATGATTATGCTTTTAGAGAAATAGGAATAGGAATAGACTATGGTAGTAAAAACGCAACTACTTTTGTACCAATAGCATTAGTTCAAAATACAAAAACAAGACAATGGAATTTAATTAGATTACAAATATATTACCATAATAGTAGAGAATTAGGAGATACACCAACAACAGAATATTATTCAAAACAATTAAGATATTTTCTAGGATATTTAAAAGAGTTATATCCTCATGTACCAATAACACAAATAACGATAGACAGTGAAGCAACTCATTTTCATAATAGATTAATAGCTGATAATATACCACATACATTAGCAACAAAAGGACCTGGTTCTGTTAATGAAGGAGTGCAACATTTACAAAGTTTAATATATAAAGGTTATTTCTTAATATTAAAAGTCAATTCAATTAAGCATATAAACGATAATGGGACATTAGTATTAAGTGCTAAAGATGAAGGTGTTATAGAATTTGAAAGTTATCAGTATGACACAGTTAAAAGCACAAAAGAGGGTGTAGATTGTTATAAAAAGGAATTTGATCACCAAATAGACGCAATTAGATATCAATTAGCAGAATGGGTAGACCAAGGCAAATGCCCACAAGTATAGGAGGAATAAATGGAAATAAAAATACCGTTACAACATAATAAATTTATGATGAATAATAGAATTTGGACTATAAAAGAAGTACCACAAAGTAAGTTTTGGGAAGATAGTGGGGAATTAGACAAAATGAATAATGAAGAAACTTATTTTGGTAGAACAAAATATAAACTTCAAGAAATATGGATAGATAAAGATTTACCAGAAGATTTAAAAAAGAAAACTTTATATCATGAATTAATGCATTGTTATAAAGGCTGTTATATTTGTTTTTATGATTTAAACGGACAAGATGAAGATTTTTGGTGTGAAATAAGTTCTAATAGTCACGACATTATTCATAAGATAGTGAGGGAATATTTTGGAAATACGCTGTAAGTCTAGTAAAAGATTTTTATTAAATATAAACATAGAACAATATCATAATTCACTAAAAAAAATGGGCATTGACACAACTATACCATTGATAATAGAAACTCCATGTGCTAAATGCAAAATGATAGAAGTATTTGAAGTATATCCTAATAATTATAAACATATAAAAAGTTATAAATATGAAAAAAAATAACTTTTTTTAATTTACTTTTTTATTAATTTATGATATACTTGTATTGGTAGTAGTCAACTACTATAATTATCATTTAAAACCTCGTTGTTTTGGTGTTAATTATTTGCTTTTTGGCTTTGTATGTTCTTTGTCTTGCATACAAAGTTTTTATTTTACCTATTGACATTATAATAATATTATGTTATTATGTTTATAGAAAGGAGATAAGGAAATTGAAAAACAAAGAATTAGAAAGAATTATAGAAACAATAGAAAAAAACAGACATTATTTTAGCGGAGGTACACAAAAAAATAATATTTATGATATCTTAAATAAAAAATTTGAGAATACTGAAGTCACATTACACGATTTAATAAGATTTTATGAGTGTATAGAGGGAGATTTTAAAAAAAGTTTAGAAAGTGCTTTAGAAGAATTTGTTACTAAAAACAAAGTGTTTGCAAATGCTTATGACAAAAATGAAAATAGAATATATGTAGGTGATGAAATTATATATTATAGAAGAATAAGAAGTTTGCACCCAGCAGAAAGACCAGAAATAAAGGGAGAAATACCTCATGGAAAAGATGAAGAAGGTAATGACTTGTATTATTATACCGATAGAATTGTGAAATTAAAGGGTACAGTTAATTATGGAATAGATAAATATGGATATCATACAACAGATTATATATCTTTAAAGGCTAATGGAAATTATAAGCCAATGAACCATTATATAGAAAAAACATTAAAAATTGAAAAAAAGCCTAATGGAAGATGGTTATACGAAAACAGAAAAATATATACTGATATTGAATTAATAAAAGAATAAGAGGGGTATGTAATTTGGGTATAGTTGAGGAGGTGAAAGTAATGGATAATATAATAGGAATAATACAAGCATATAAAGAAGATAATCCTCATGTAATAATAACAGATGATATGATAAAGGGTGTTATAGAAGAAAATATAGAAGAATTAGTAAAAGAAGTTAAGGAGGATTTATAGTGGCAAAATTAAATAAAATGTATTATTATACTAAAAATGAAAAGAAATTAAATTGTTATTATATAAACATACCAAAAGTATTAGTAGAAAAAATGGGATTACAAGATAAAGAAGTAGAAGTAAAACAAGACGGAGATAAAATAGTAATAAAGGAGAATAAATAATGGATTTATGGATTAGAAGTCAAGATAAAAAAGAACTTATAAAATCAAATAGGATTTATCAATATGCAGGAATAGTTTATGGAGAAGCTAAAGAAGATATAGAACTAGGCACATATAAATCAAAAGAAAGAGCATTAGAAGTATTAGATGAAATAACAAGTATATTAAAATTTAAACAAAGCATTGCACTAGATAATACAGTAAATATAAGAGAAACATTAGAACAAGACTTTACTAATGAAGAAATTGATTATGTGTTGAAACAATTGCATGTTTATGAAATGCCAAAAGAATAATTTAATTAGTAGTTGACAATATTAATACATTATGGTATTATTATATAGAGAAGTGCAAGAAAGTGTAGTTAAACACGAAAGAGCATATATCCGTATGGGTGTATGCTTTTTTTGTTGGAGGAATATATGAAAAGATGGAAAGTAAATCTATATTATAGAAATCAGTTTATTAAAAGAGTTTATATTAAAGAAGGAGATAAACCTTTAGAAATGATTTATCCTATAAGAGTATTATTCAAAAAATATCTATTAGGTAGTTGGAATACAAAAATAGTAGTAAGACCAATTGCTTTAAAATATACCAATAACAAAAAGAAAGAAACACACATAGAAGTTGAATTATTTGGAGGTGTATAATGAGAAAATTAGTACCAGCCTATAATACTTTACAAGCACCTTATATTGAAATAAGAGCAACAGTAAGGCTACCTGGTGAAACCAATGGAATACCTAATATTAAAACAGAAACAAAATATCAAGTAGCACCTAGTGCTAAAAAGATAGCAACATTTATAGTTAATTCAATATTTGGTAGTGATATAGTAACACAAACAGAAGGATTGCAAATAAATTGGTTAATGCCTACTTTAAAAGAATGTTTAGAAGAAGGTATATATCAAGGAGAAAGTTTTATATATATCCATAAATTTGATAATAAAATCTATTTAGAATGTATTAGAAAGAATGAAATACATGACTTAGTGCAAAAGTATGATAAAGTTATTAGTTGTAAAATAGTACAAGAATATGATGGAATATTTAAAGATGATGAAATTATATATGAACTAATAAGAGATATAAAGCTAGAAAATGGTATAACTTAT